>Ga0137465_1000060_pt1 | contig 94871 bp, 70 predicted proteins | sample EasRivERMGT828_2_FD_104906 | JGI IMG/M metagenome (GOLD analysis project Ga0137465, IMG submission 104906) | Soil microbial communities from meander-bound floodplain in the East River, Colorado, USA - East River MetaG ERMGT828_2 | ecosystem: Environmental > Terrestrial > Soil > Floodplain ... | reverse complement strand
GCCGCTTTTGACGCGCCGGCCGGTAATGGTCAGTTTGTCGCCGACCTTCAAAGTGCTCTTGTTCCAGCCGAATTGTTTGGTCAAAGCGTTTCTTCCACCCAGTTCCGCCTGCCAGCGGATCTTCTGGCCCTTTTCGTCGGCGACATCGAGTACGATCATCGAGTGCGGATCGACAAGTTGCAGTTCGACGACGATACCGGTCAGAATGATCACATTCTCCTCGTAGCGTCCGGCGTCTCCGTGATGGCTGTGCACTGGAACGGAAGCCAGGAACAAACACGCGGCAATAAAGAGCAATTTCTTCGTCATGCGAAGCGCTACCTCCAGGCGAGTTTCGTGGAACTGTCGTGGGATCATAACCCACGGCGCGTCCGACAACTTCGGCATTTTTCAGGTTCTGCGGCTTGCGTTCAGTGGTGCCCTAAAGTACGATCGGCCGACGGCATTGATGCGGTCGTGAAGAGGTAGCGAGACGATGTCCACAGTCGTTTGTCCACGCTGTGGTGAGACTAATCCCGGAGACAATCTGAATTGCGGGAGCTGTAGCGCGCCGCTCGCCGAAATGGGCGAGATGGAGACGCTCGGCGGCGCAAACGTGAAAGCCTCGCGCGCTCCATCCAGCATGCCCGCCATGGCAGGTGTAACTCCGATTCCGCTGATGGAGCGAGGGACTCTGCTCGCCGGCGGCCGCTATGAGATCCTCGCAATTCTGGGGCAGGGCGCGATGGGCGCCGTCTATAAAGCAAAGGATCTCGAACTGGACCGCTGGGTCGCGATCAAAGTCATCCAGCCCGAACTTTCAAATTCGAAGGCCATCCTCAAGCGTTTCAAACAAGAATTAATCCTCGCGCGGCAGATCACGCATCGCAATGTTGTGCGGATTTTCGACATTGGCGAAACCGACGGCATGAAGTTCATCACGATGGAGTACGTCGACGGCGGTGACCTGAAGACCGTCATCCTGGAGCGCGGCAAAATTCCTCCGGAAGAAGCGTTCGATATTGTCCGTCAGATTTGTCACGCGCTCGGAGCCGCACACGCCGAAGGCGTCGTCCATCGCGATCTCAAACCGCAGAACATCATGTTTGATTCCACTGGACGGGTCGTCGTGATGGACTTCGGGATCGCGCACTCCAAGGACGCTCCGAGCATGACCATGACCGGCGCTCTCATGGGAACGCCCGAATACATGTCGCCGGAACAGGCCAAAGGCGATAAAACCGATCACCGAGCGGACATCTTCGCGGTCGGAATCATTTTTTACGAATTGCTCATCGGCCGCGTACCGTTTCAGGCGCGAACAGTCGTTGAAACGATGTACAAACGGACGACGGAACGCGCCGTCCCGCCTGTGGACCTCGACCGGTCGGTACCGATTCATGCGAACCGCATCGTCATGAAGTGCCTCGAGACGGATCCTGCAAACCGTTACCAGGACGTCAAGGAGCTTCTCAAGGATCTCGACGAGATTGATCCGAACAAGAAAATCAGCGTCATGGACCGCGCGAAGCGGATCATCACACGACGCTCCAGACTCGTCGCTTCCCTGGCTGCGGTGGCGGCCATTGTATTGATAGCGGTGATCGCCGGTTTTTTCATTCGGGGCAGATTCCGGCCGGCGACGGAGACTGCGCATGCCCCGCTTACGGTGCTCGTGGCGGATTTCAACAATCACACGGGGGATTCTGTTTTCGATGGGGCGCTGGAGCGCGTGGTCAAACTCGCGCTGGAAAGCGCCGGCTTCATCACCGTCTATGAACGCACGCAGATACCGGCCCTCGGCCTGCCGGCCGTTGCCGCCGGCAAGCTGGACGAGGCCGCAGCCCGGCAAATTGCGGTGAGCCAGGGCCTCGGTGTCGTCCTATCCGGATCGCTCGACCGCAAGGGCGATGGCTATTCCCTTTCGCTCAAGGCGGCACACGCGGTCACAGGCGACACGATCGGCATCGCCGAAGACATCGCTTCTAAGAAAGACCAGGTGGTATTCGCGACGACGAAAGTTGCTTCAGCGATACGTAAAGCGCTGGGTGACGATACGTCGGAATCCGCATCTCGCTTTGCGATGGAAACTCTCAGCGCGACATCGCTCGAAGCAGTCCATGAATACGCGACGGCCATGGACTTCCTTTCCAACGGCAAGTACGGCGATGCTCTCAAAGGATTTGAGAAGGCCGTTGAATTCGATGAGCAGTTCGGTCTTGCCTATGCCGGTATGGCCATAGCATCGCGCAATCAAGGGCAGCAGGCCGAGTCCGAAAAACACATCAAAGTCGCGCTCAATCACATTAGCCGCATGACGGACCGCGAAAGGCTGCGAACGCGGGGTGTTTACTACAGCATCCTCGGCAATCCGCAAAAATGCGTCGAGGAATACGGCGCGTTGATCACAAGTTTCCCGTCCGACGTGGCGGCGCACAACAACCTCGCGTTCTGCTACACGCAGTTGCGCGATATGACGAAGGCGCTCGAACAGGTTCGACACGCCGCCGCGATCCTGCCGAAGCGCCTCATTTACCGTTGGAATGTTTCGCTGTACGCGTCATACGGCAATGACTTCACGACAGGAGAACGCGAAGCGCGATCCCTTCAGGAAGCAGCTCCCGACTCGCCGCTCGGACTCAGCGCTCTGGCATTTGCGCAAATGGGTCAGGGACAGGTCGCGCAGGCCACCGGGACCTATCAGAAGCTCGAGACGATGGGTGGGCAGAATGCTTCCGATGCAAGAGCAGGATTGGCCGACCTTGCAATGTACGAAGGCCGATACAGCGATGCCGTCCGAATTCTGGAGCAGGGCGCAACCGTGGACCTGGCAAACAAGGAAATGGATCGCGCCGCCAGAAAATTCGCCTCACTGGCCTATACCAATTTGTTGAGAGGCCAGAAGGCGCCGGCAATCGCGGCGGCGGAAAAGGCAATCCAGTCCAGGGCGTCTTACAAAACCCGGTTCCTGGCCGGCATGGTTTTTGCCGCGAATGGTGAAACCGCCCGCGCCCGCAAACTGGCAGGCGAACTGAGTTCCGAGTTGCTGAGCGAGCGGCAGGCATATGGCCGCATGATCGAAGGCGAGATTTCTCTGGCCTCCGGAGATTATCGCGCAGCCATTAAGTCTTTCACGGACGCCAACAACCTCGTGAATACGTGGATCGGCCACTTTGGACTGGGCAGGGCTTACCTTGCGGAAAAACTGTTCACGGAAGCCGATTCCGAATTCGATCTGTGCATCAAACGGCGCGGCGAAGCGCTCGCGCTGTTCCTGGATGAGTCACCAACCTCCGGTTACTTTCCTCAGGTTTACTATTTTCAGGGCGCCGGCCGCGAAGGACTAGGCGCGGGTTTTGCGGAATCCTATCGAACGTACGTTTCGATTCGCGGGAAGTCCGGGGAAGATCCGCTACTGGCCGACGCGCGCAAACGAGCCGGCCAGTAGCGCACTCACTTATTCATCCTTATTAATTACTGGGGCGGTCCCGTCGTCGACGGAGCAATCGTGAACGTCCGCGTGACGTCCGGCGCCGGCAGGTAGTTGCTGTCGCCGGCCTGGCTCGCTGTGATGCTGCAACTGCCCGGGTCCGTCAGATGGACCACGTTGCCCGTCACCGTGCAGTTGCCGGATGCGGTGAAACTCACCGGCAAACCCGAAGTCGCGGTCGCGCTCACCATGAAATCCGGATCGAACATGATCTTGTCCGGGAGCGGGGCGAACGCAATCGTCTGTGGCGCCTGGATGATCGTCAGATTGCCTGGAACGTGTGGAGTCCCGTCGTCATAGGTCACGTTGTACGTCACACCATTCGTCGGCGATACCGTTGCCGGTCCGGTGCAAATGATGGGATAGATGCCCACATTCTTCGGGACCGACGCGTACCCACAGCTCACACCGGTCAGCGTACCCTGCACTTCTCCATAGACCTTGAACGTCAGGGCTGCGCCGGATGGAATCGGATCGCCATAGACCGCGTTTTGATTGTCCGCGATCACGAACAGACGCGTCACCTTGCCGCTCGCCGTGTTCGAAGCGCTGCTCTCGGTCTGGTTAATGTCCACAGCCGTTATGTAATACGTGTACGCGGTGTTGTAGCAGGTGGCGGTGGCGGGACAAGAGGTTCCCGCGTGTGTAAAGTCGTTGACGATGTCATCGAAAGCCGTCACCGGCGGCGTGCCAGTGATGAAGCTCAGGAGCGCAGGAGTCGGATGGGCCGGATCCGATCGATAGATGTTGTACCGCCGGATCTGACCGATTCCCGGCGCTCCCCAACTCAGCGAGATCCTGTCGATCTTGCTGACCGCCGTCAACGGCGTATCCGCACTTACCGGATCGAGAGACGCGATCGCATCATCGTATGAAAGGTCGCCCAGGTCGAGTGCCCCCAGGTCGAGGGCTCCGAGATCCAGGGCGCCGAGGTCCAACGCACCCAGGTCCAGGGCACCGAGATCAAGCGCACCGGAATCGCCGAGATCGAGCGCTCCCAAATCCAGCGCTCCCAGATCAAGGGCTCCGACATCCACGGAAAGTCCATTAGGGTTCAGTCTTGCTCCGATCTGCTGCAGGTTCAGATTCCCCCAGTCGTCGGAATCGACAAACAACTTGCCGCCGCCGGCGCCATCCTGCATGCGGCCCGTGTAGTTGACGTCAAACGCATAAGGATTGTCGACATTGCCGTTGCGGTTCCAGTCCGGAGTTCCGATAACGGTAGCTTCGAGGCGAACCGCTGGGTTGAACTCCGTGATGGGCGTGCCGTCGCAATGCGCTTTTGCAATGCCTTCACCGCTGCCAAGCGGAGGACCATAGAATCGGAGCCGATAGTTCACGGCGCCAAAGGCTCCGGGAGCCTCCGGCAAAACGCCTTCGTCGAAGGACTTCAGCTTGCCCATCGACCAATCGATGTGGGGCTTCGCGTCAGCCCCCGTCAACCCGCGGACCTGATACAGGTAATTCATGACGCTCGGATAGTTCGGCATGCAATTCGGCAGGCGAAGGAGTCCCGCATGCGAAAGCCCGAGATTGTGACCGACTTCATGCATGAGCGTACCGGCCTGTTGAAGCGCGGTTCCGGTCTGGTCGGCGCAGTCCACTGCCGGATCGCAACCCGGAAGATCGTCAGCTCGCCACAATCCGAACGTGGTCATGACGTCTCCGCCGGGACGGTCCGCCACTCCGGAAACGCTCTTGGGATCCTTGAACAACGGCTTTCCAGTAGCGTCGAACGGACCCGCCAGAGCATGCGCGAACAGCACGTAATGAAAGATGTCCTTGCGGGCGGGATCGAAATGTGGCGGGATATCGAGCAGTTTGAACCCGTCTTTCACCGCGCGAAATCCTCTTTTGTAGCTCAACACGGAATAGGGCTCATGAAACGCACAGTCGGTTATCCACTTGTTCGGACATCCGAGAGTGGCTTCGTCAATGACTTGCCCGCCTTTCGCATGAGCCGCCGGAATGATGTACGGCTGCCCCGGGTAGTAACTCCCCATATCGGCGTGCAACGCGATGTTGTGATTCGCGAGTGTCGCGCCGATCGCACTCACCGCCGCGTACTTTGGAATGTGAACGTGATCGGAGCCCCGCAGCCAATCGAATTCCAAAAAGATGTCCTGTTTGGTCGCAATGGCTCCCAGGGCCGGAAGATTCACGCACGGCTCGCCGGGGTAGTCCGAACATCCGCCAAACGTGGCGGGAAAAACCTGTTTGTTGACGTGGAGTCCCTTCGTTTCCCAGACATCCAGCAGTGCGTCGTAATCACTATCGACGACGGGCGTGCTGGTGATCCAGGCTCCGAAGGTCAGGCAACCCCCTCCGACGGTGGTGTTCGTCACTTGAAGTGAATAGGAAGCTGCGTTCTCCTTCTGAAAAGCATTAAACGTCGGGTTGTCCCATCGCGGGCCAGCCGCCCCCGTGAACGGTTTGCTGAAGGAGCCGTTACCAAGTGAAGTAATGATATTGAGATGTGAGGCAACGCTCGGATCGCCGTTTCCGACGATCGCGGTGAGTCTGGTCGGTATCGTACGGCCCGCATTCTGCTGCGCCTGATAAAAGCCGGCTATCGTCTGGTCCAGCTTGCCGCTGTTCCACGTGAACGAACCGTCGTACATGACAACCGCGGTCAGCGGCGCGATCCGGGCATTGCCCGGAACGACGATCCGATAGATCACGACAAGACTCGCGCCATTCGTAAACGTCCCGGTGCTTGCGGCGCCGCTGTCCGGCAGGCTGACTGTGTGCGGTCCGTTGGCCGTGCGTACGTTGTGGACGTGATCGATGGCCAAATGCCGGAGCACATCCGCACGATAGACGCGCCCGAAGCGCGCGGCCGCCTGATCACACGCGAGGTTCTGATCGTTGCCGATGGAAGCGCCGGAGATCTCTTTTCCGTCGAAAAAGCCTTTCATCGCGGACGGCTTTATCGCCGCAATCGGTTCGTCCGTTTGCCAGTACAGAAAAGCAGCAACGACGTCGGCAGGGGCGCCATTGATCACGGGAACGGGTTTGGAACCGTTCGGACCGGACCCGCCAATGTTGATGATGCCGGTCGCGTAGGAGCCCTTCAGCGTTGGGGAGTAAACCCCGAGTCCACGCAGGCCGACACCTCCGACGACGTAGTCACCGGTGACGAAGTAGTTTTTGAAAAATGCCGTCGCGTCGGCGGCTTGAGCTGCCGGGGAAAAGAGAGTCACGAATCCAACAAGTAATGCGGCGGTCCGTAGTTTCATAAATAAGGTTCGCTTCTTGCACATGTGTGTGTTCCCGCGATAAATCGCTGGGCCTCGGTACTGCGGATTGTAGGGATGGCATGGCCACGCGTCAACGCGCGTCGCACGAAAAAAACCGAAAGGTCATCACCCCTTCAGGACTTCGCATCCATCCGACGGTGGCGCTGCGGCACGACTAAGACTAGAATCTCCGCTATCTTTTGACTGGAGCACAGCGATGAAGCGAACATTTTTCCTAAGTGCGATTCTGGCAATCTCGGCTGCGATGCTTGCACAACAGCGCGCGCCGCAACTGCCGCAACCGACCCAGGCTACACCGAATCCGGGCCAGAACGTTCCCCGCCCGGAAGGCGCCATGCCGAAAGTGCCGGCGGGATTCACGGTCGACGTTTACTTCGACAATATCCAGGCGCCGCGCATGATGGAGTGGGCGCCCAACGGCGACCTCTTTGTCACGCAGACCGCGCCGAATACAGTCGCGGTACTCCGCGATACGAATAACGATGGAATCGCCGAAACGCGTAGTGTCTTTGCCCAGGGACCGCCGCCCGCCCAGCGTGGCGCTCCAGCGCCTGCTCCGGCCGCAGGACAGGGACGTGGCGCACCTCCTGCCCGTCCAGCGTGTACGGGCGATCTCACCGGCGGCGTCCAGCCGGCTGGAATCGCATTTCAAGGCGGCTCCGTCTACGTCGGCTACACCGATTGTGTGGCCCGCTACCCTTACAAGCCGGGCGATACCGAATTTCAGGGCAAACCCGAGCGGTTGATCGACCTCCCCGCAGGCGGCAACCACTACGCCCGTCACATTACCTTCAGCCGGGATGGAAAAAAGATTTATGTCGCCGTGGGTTCCGCGTCGAACAACGCCGAAGGAGAAGATATCCGCCGCGCCGCCATCAGCGAATACAACGCCGACGGCACCGGCTTCCGCATCTTCGCTGCGGGCCTGCGTAACCCTACCGCGCTGGCATGGCAGCCGGGCACGAACACGTTCTGGACGACGGTCAACGAGCGGGACGGTCTCGGCGACGATCTCGTTCCGGACTACACGACGTCGGTCAAAGAAGGCGGTTTCTATGGATGGCCGTTCTCCTACATTGGACAAAACTTCGACCCGATCCATGTCGGAAAACTTCAGAACCTCGTAAAAACTGCCATCGTTCCCGATGTTCTGCTTCCTGCGCACTCCGCGGCTCTCGGCGCGACTTTCTACACCGGAACACAATTTCCGCAGCGCTTCCGCAACGGCCTCTTCGTTGCGATGCATGGGTCATGGAACCGGTCGAAAGCGAACGGTTACCGAGTCGGGTTCGTTCCGTTCCAGAACGGAAGGCCCGGAGCCGTCGAAGATTTCGTGACGGGATTTGTAATGAATGACGGATCGGACGGAAAACCCATTACTCGATGGGGCCGGCCCGCCGGAGTCACCGTTACGCGTGACGGAGCGCTCCTCGTCTCCGACGACGCGAGCAACCGCATCTGGCGTGTTCGTTACACCGGCGCGAAGTAGATCAAGGCAGGCGCAGTAAATTTCCGCAGCTCGCCAGGTCGCGGGTCATCGGAGCGACTTCCAGATTGAAGTTCCCATTCGCGCCGACCACCTGCGCCTGACCGGCGAAACCGGCACGGAGCGTTCGGAGAAACACGCTCTTCGTATCGATCGGAAGCGTCGCGGCGCTCGAGCAGAAGTTGGTCCAGATGCCGTCCTGTCGAAGGTACTGTTCTACGTTTGAGGTGTAGAACACAGCGACCGGCGCTTCCTTCTGCTTCAGGTACGTTGCAACAGCGCGGATTGCTTTCGGACCTCCGAAATTGCCGACGATGGGAATGATCATGTTGCGGGCGTGCATGTCCTTGACGAAGCGGAAGGCTTCTTCGGACCCGAGATAACTCCGGTTTTGACCCTCCAGATCCGTGGCCATCATCAGATCGGCATACGTGGGCACCCCGCCAGGGCTGCCGCCCCCGTTCAACTCATATCGAATGTCGGGCCCGTACCGGAACCAGGAGTTGTACACGAAATCGATCGCCTGCAGATCACCGGCCGAAAGTTGAAAGCCGTGCTTTGTGGTAAGCGCGGCTTTGATCTCCGCCAGGTTCTGGTTGTAGAGGGTTCGGCCTGGCGTGGCCCGTTTGTAAGCCGCGAAGATTTCCGTCGCTGTTGAATTTGGCGTCAACGTCGACGGTTTCTCTCTCGAGAACAATCGCGAAACAAACTCGACTCGATTCGACGACATCTCAAACAGGGCTTTGTAGATCAAATGAAGATCCAGATTGCCGCGCCGGATGTCCACAATGAACGCGATCGCCGGACGTGTGGCCGCAATGTAGGTAAAATTCTGCTCCGAACCGACGCCGACATATGCGCGGCCAGGGGCTGTTGCGCGAATGAGCGACGGAATGATTGACTGGAATCGGATTTCGTTCGATACGAGATTCTCGGAGTGGAACGGCCCGCCCGGCTCCGAAGACTCCGACAACAGCTTCCAGAACTCCTGATCCGTAAGACGGGCAGGAAGACGTTGAGCGCCGGCACGCTCGGTGACGAAAAGCGCGAAAAATGCAAAGACCAGCGTTGCAGTTGCAATCTGCAAAAAGCCTCGTCTGTTCATGGAAAGCTCCGTCTGCGATAATACTCCGCGAATCCCATCGAGGCAGCTATGAACATGAGACTCGCGCGTTATTTAACGATCATCGTTATCACCGCGGCGCTGGGCCCTCGGCCCGCGCGGAGTGCACAAGGGCCTTTCTTCGGCGGACAACAATCCGGCACCCGGTCGATCCAGAGCCGGTTCGACAAGGACGGCGACAAGAAACTGAACGCCGCAGAACGAAAAGCCGCCCTGGATTACCTGGGAAGAGGCGTCCGGCGCGGGTATCCGCGCGGTTCGGCGGCGCAGCCGAAAATCACTCCTGCATCGATTCGCAGTGTTCCCGCAACAGTCCCCTTCTACGATCCCGGTGCGCTCCGCACGTTGTTCTTCGAATTCGAGGGCGAGAACTGGGAAACCGAATTGATGGCTTTCAAGGAGACTGATATCGAGGTACCCGCGACACTCATCATCGATGGAAAGGCCTATAAAGATGTCGGCGTCTCATTTCGCGGCAACTCGTCGTTCATGATGGTCCCTGAAGGACTGAAGCATTCGCTGAATGTGTCGATGGATGCGTTTGTGAAGGATCAGAACGTCACGGGATTCAACACACTCAACCTTCTCAACTCGCACGCCGATCCCAGCTTTCTCCATGCCGTCCTGTATCTGCAAGCCGCGCGCGAGCTGCTGGCTGCGCCTCGAGCCAACTACGTACGAGTCGTGATCAACGGCGAAAACTGGGGCGTGTATCCCAATATCGAACAGGTCAACAAGGTCTTTCTCAGGGAGTGGTTCAAGACCGATGCTGGCGCGCGGTGGAAAGCGCCGGGAAGCCTGAATGGCCGCGCCGGTCTCGAATACTGGGGTGAAGATCCGGCGCGATACAAGAGCACTTTTGAGATCAAGAGCAAGGATGATCCGAAGGCCTGGCAGGCCTTAATCAACCTGACGCGGGTTCTCAATCAGACGCCGCCGGAAAAACTCGAGGCCGCGCTGGCACCCATCCTCGATATCGACGGCGCTCTTCGTTTCCTCGCGCTCGACAACACACTGGTGAACAACGACGGCTACTGGGTCCGGGCGAGCGATTACTTTATTTATCTCGACCCGGGCGGAAAATTCCACATCACGCCGAACGACGTCAATGAAGCGTTCGGTGGTGTCGGCGGCGGATTCCCGATGAGATCAGGCCCGGCCGGCCCCGATCCCCTGGTCGGACTCAACGACCCTTCGAAACCGCTTCGATCAAAGCTGCTTGCCGTGCCGTCGCTTCGCGCGAAGTATCTGACGTATTCGAAACAGATCGCGTCGAAATGGCTCGACTGGAAACAACTCGAACCGATTGCCGCAAAATACAGAGCGCTGATTTCCGCGGAAGTGAAGGCCGACAACCGCAAGATTTACTCCTTCTCGCAGTTTGAACAAGGTCCGGCGGAATTGAGAGCTTTGATCGATCTCCGGAAAGAAATGATCCTGAACTACTCGCAGCGGTAGCGGTGGAGAAGATTCAACCGGACTTATTCCTGCCGCAGCGCGATCATCGGATCGATGCGAGTGGCTCGCCGCGCCGGCAGGTAGCACGACAGCATAGTCAGGGCTCCAAATAGAACGGGTGCGCCAATAACCAGCATCGGGTCCGACGAACTCGTTTTCGTCAGTTCAGTCATGGCTTCGACCCAAAAACCCAATGTCTGCGTGGCTGCCCATGCGCAGGCGTGGCCGAGCGCTGTGCCGGCGACGACGAGCACGGCGCCTTCCTTGAGGACGAGTCCGAGTACACGGTGCGGCTGCGCTCCAAGCGCCATGCGGATGCCAATCTCCTTCGTCCTCTGGGCAACGGAGTACGTTGTCAGGCCGATAAGTCCGACGACGGCAAGCGCCAGACTGCAAAAGCCGAGCACTGCATTGCTGAAGGCCACCAGCTGGAGTGTGTAAGTGATCTGAGCGACCTCCTCGAACAAGGGCTTTACGTTGAAAACCGACAACTCCGGATCGATTGCCGAAATTTCGCGAGTCAAAAGGACGGACGGATCGAATCCTGGCCGAACGCGGACCAGCACCGTGGCGCCGCTGATAGCGGGCCGCCCCATGTCTTCTTCATCCATCGGCAAATACAAGCCGGGGCCGGAGGGCTGAATGATGCTGGCCGCTTGTGAATTTCTGGTCACGCCGATAACTTCGTAACGCTTGTCGTTAATATCAAACTGGCGGCCGAGCGGATTCTGGCCAGGCCAATAGGTCTCGATCATCGTTTCATTGACGACTGCCACTCGAGCCGCGCTGCGAAAATCGTCAGCGCTGATGCTGCGGCCTCGTAGAACAGGAAGATCAAGAGTTTCGAAGTAGCCGCCGCTTACTCCTTCGATCCGCGCGCGCCCGGCTCTGCCATCCACCTGGACGGCAGCCCGTTCGGTGAACGGGGCGACCGGCACTCCACGGGTTACCGTAGCTTGTTCAATGCCCGGAATCCTTGTAAGTCGGTTCGGAAGCTCGGACAGGAATGCACGCGCTTTCTCCGCGCTGTAGCCATCGCGTGCTGGATCCACAGACGCGATATAGATGTTTTCAGGGCTAAAGCCCAAATCCAGGCTTCCGGTCCGCTGGAATCCAAGCGCTACAAATCCTGTGAACAAAACCAGCATCAGCGCGCCGGCGATTTGCTGGAGAACCAGCATGTTTCTCGAATTCATCCAACGGCGGCGGCTGCGGTCGAACAACTCGCCGGCGCTTTTCAGACTCGGCAGCACGTCGCCGCGCGCCGCCTGCAGTGCCGGGATAAGACCGAATCCAAGCGCTGAAACCGCGGCCGCAACCAGTGTAAACACCATGGCAGACCAACTGAGCCGGAGCGAAAAGTCAATGTGCCCGGGCAACAGGGGCCGGAAGGAGTCCAACAAAGCATTCGACCCTATAGCGACTACCCATCCCGCCGCGCCTCCGAGTAACGCCAGCATCAGGCTTTCGGTAATGAGTTGCCGGACGATGCGGGACCGGCTGGCTCCCATAGACACTCGAATCGCAATCTCTTTGCGCCGCGGTCCGCTGCGCGCCAAAAGGAACGTTCCGATGTTCGAGCAGACGATCCAGAGGTACAGAAGGCCGAGTCCATAACAAAGAACCAGGCTCATCGACCGCACTTCATCGGGTATCGGCAGAAGCCGGCCGCCCGGAACAATTAGAATGCGTCGCATTCTAGTCAGCACTTCCGAACTTTCCGGGCGATCGCTTCGTTTCAATACCGCACCGAGGGCAGACTCAGCCGCGGGGCCGGCAATTCCGGGTTTGAGACGTCCTACTAATCTGAAGACATCGGCGTCGCGGCGGCCCAACACATCGAAGTTGAGCTCGGGAGCGATACCTTCCGCGGCTGCCGTCGATATCCAGACATCCGCCGACGCAACGAGCGGGACGGCGCCGCTAAAATTCTCGATGGCCACGCCGGCAACCGTGACTGGCTTTCCATTCAGCCGGATTGTGCGGCCGATCACGTCCGGCACGCCGCCGAACCGTTTGCCCCACAGCCGGTGACTGATGACGACGGACTTTTCATCAGCGTCAAACACTCGTCCAGCCGCAGTCTTCGCTCCCAGAACCGCAAAGTAGTCCGGACTGACGATGTGTCCCCAGATCCGCTGCTGTTCACCATCGATCTTGAAAGGCACAGGTGCGATGTAGGCTGCGACTTCAGAGAAGATGGCGCCGTCGTTGCGCAAGTCTTCGTAGCCGGGGTACGAGATGCTCGACATCAGCGTCACCAGATCATCCGGCTCCCGCACTTCGGAAACCGGTGAGAAAAACAGCATCTCTACGACGCTGTATGTCGACACCATCGAGCCGATGCCAATGGCCAGAGAGATCACGGCGGCGACCGTAAATCCTGGCGAACGGACAAGCATTCTCGCGCCAAACCGGACGTCCTGGCGAAATTCGGCGAAATGCTCGATGGGAATTCGCCACAAGAGATCGGCGAATATCCCGATGGTCGTGGATACGAAACCGCTTCGATTGCGCCGCGCCGCATACCGCATCAGGTCTTCGGTGGAGTGAACCAGATCCGGTCCATGTCTGCGCTGGAAATCTTCAGGAAGTTTCCCGGCCAGCCTTCGATAGAAGGCAAGGATTCGTTCGACGGGTCGTCTCATGACGTCGCCTCCCGCTTACGCGGTCGCTTCTTCGCATAGACGGCATCGAGGAGATTCTGAAGCCGCTGTGTTTCTGCCGACAGCACGCGGGCGCCGAACTCCGTCAGGCGATAGTAAATCCTGCGCGCATCGTCCATTTCCGGCGTCGGACGCTCATCCGATTCTGCAATCAGCTCCTCCTCGATCATCCGCTTGAGCGATCCATACAGCGTTGTCGGCCAGAGCCGAACCTTTCCTTCTGTCCTCTCAAGGACGTCTTGCATGATTCCATATCCATGCTGCTCCTGATCGCGCAGAGAAAGCAGAACGTGGAACCAGTTCGGACGGAGTGGCAACAACGACTCGGGTGATGCGGCTTGTTTCTTCATGGTTGCGTCGAATATATATACTGCTCGATATACAGTCAAGCAATTCGAGTCGAGACGCTCACTCGTCTCTCAACGCCTTCATCGGATCGATCCGCGACGCGCGACGAGCCGGGCCGTAGATCGCGAGCAGCGTCACCATCAGCAGGACCGCGGGCACGACGACGTACGGCACCCAGTCGGCGCTCGCGCCAAAAATGATCGACCCCACCGCGCGGCTGGCGGGAATGCTCATCGCAATGCCGGCCGCGATTCCTGCGGCGCACAGGAGCACTCCCTGGCCGAGAACCATGCGAAGCACGCTTCCTTTTCCCGCGCCGATTGCCATCCGGATACCGAATTCACGCGTCCGTCGAGATACGGAGTAGGCGACCAATCCATAAAGCCCGATCGTCGCGAGAACGAGTCCGGTCAATCCCATGGAGCCGATCATGTACAGCAGAGTGTTGGCGGAGGCTGCGATCCAGGCGGCGAAGTACTCTTCAATCGTTCGCACATCGTACACGGGCATGTTCGAGTCGAGGCCACGAACGATCTCGCGGATCGGGCCGGTCAGGCTTGCGGAGTCACCATACGACTCGATAAACAGCGTGCGCCGGGGCCAGTAATTCTGGGAGAGCGCGAGATATAGATAATCGGTCGGCGCTTCGGAGAGCCACACATACCTGGAAGTTTTCGCTACGCCAACAACCTCGACTTGCAGAAGCTGATAATTGCCTGTCTCGATCTCGAGCTGCTTACCGAGCGGATCTTCTCCGGGCCAGCGTTTTTCGGCGAAGGCTTCATTCACTACGACGACGAGCGGTGAATCCTCGGTATCGGAAGCCTGGAAACCCCTGCCCCGGACGATGGGAACTGACATCGTTTCGAAGAAGTGTTCGTCGACCGATGAAAACAGAACCACGTCCTTCTTCTTGTCTTTCGTGTTCAATTCATCGCCACGCGTAACCTGCAGGGTTGAGCCTCGCTGATTGATCGCCAGAGGCATGGTTAACCCCGTCGCTACCGACTTCACACCCGGTGCCTGACGCGCCTGTTCGGTGAGTTGGCGATAGAACTCCTTGATCTGGTCGTCCTCGTACCGGATGAGCCGCGGATCGAAGCTCATCATGAGGATGTTTTTCGATCTCATGCCTGCATCGCCGGAAAGCTGGCTGCGGAAGGAGTTGAACACGATTGTCACCGCGACCAGGATGACGACCGATATTGCAATCTGGGCGATCACGAGAACATTCCGGCCCCACAATGGGTTTCTGCCGGAAACAGCGGCGGAGTCCATCGCCTTGAGCGCCGTTACCAGGTTCAGCTTCGAACTTTGAAGCGCCGGCACAAGGCCAAAGAACAACACGCTGAGGACGCCGACGGCGACGCTGAACAGAAGGACGCGGTCATCCGTTCGTACATCGATCATGAAGGGAAGATCCGAAGGTACCTTGATTCTGTTGAACAACTTCCCAGCGATCCAGCCGAGCCACAAACCACCGATCATGCCCAGAACGGCAATCAGCAAACTCTCCGTGAGCAGCAGCCGCACAAGACGGCCGCGGCCCGCTCCCACCGCAAGCCGGATTGCGATCTCTCGTGTGCGCGCACGGCTCAACAGCAGATTGGCGACGTTGAAACAGGAGATCAACAAGACCAGACCGGCCATGATCATCGCCATCACCATGAAGCCGGATTCCTGCGGCATGTGCTGGATGTGCACCTGCATTTCCGTCAGGAGCGTCACAGCCTCACCGGCGTTGGTCGCGGGATATTTCTGCTCGAGCGCTTTCGCGATGCCTGCCAGCTCGGCTTCGGCCTGCGCCGCGCTGATACCTTCTTTAAGCCTGCCCTTGACGCCAAGATCTCTCCAGTTGCGCTTTTCGAGAAGGTTGTTGGTGGGATCGCCGCCCAGCCGGCCAACCATCATGATGGGAATGAACATCGTCGCCTTGAAGAATTCGTCCATTCCGGTGAATGTTTCCGGAGTAACTCCGATGACGGTGAAATCCAGACCGTTCAGGTAAATCGCGCGGCCGATGACTTGAGGATCTCCGCCGAATTCCTGCTTCCAGAAATCGTGGCCGAGCAGAACCACGGCATCCCGTCCCGGAACCTGGCCTTCTTCGGCAGTGAACGCGCGGCCAAGTATCGGAGTGACGCCCATAGCCTGAAAAAGATTTCCAGTGACCAGCAGTCCATACTTCACAACGGGCAGCGCGTCTCGCGAGCGGCTGAAGCCAACGCGGTACAGCGTGGACGCGGTCAGATCCCTCATCGTGGTAACGCTGTCGCGAATATCGACGTAGTCCGGGTAAGAAATCCCTCCGAAGCTGTTGTCCGGCAGCTTCGGCGCGATGGTCAGCACTTCGGCCGGCCGGGAAACAGGCAGGGGCCGCATCAGGATTCCGTTGACGAGGCTGAACATCGTCGCGTTAGCACCCGTTCCGAGTGACAGCGACAACACGGCGACGACCAGGAATACGGGATCCTTCAGGAGCATGCGAACGGCGTATCGCAAATCCTGAAAGGTCATGGCTTTGGTATTCGGATAGTGGCGCTGATCATTCCCATGCCGCTTGCGAGGTAAACGAGCGCGATCGGATGCAGGGTGGCCGGACCCAGACGAACCGTCCCGAACCACAAGGCGTCGCCGACTGCTTCCATCGCAAAGGCGACGCCCAGCAGAGCGACGATAATAATGCTCGACGGAATCGGCGTCCCTTCGAAGTACTTCACTTTGCCCGTACCGCCGGACAATGCCTCAGCCGTTACGTTGAACCGCGCAAGACGGCTGATACCGCACACGACGAAGATCGTCAGGATCAACATGTCCCAACCGCCTCTGATTCCCAGCGTGAAGCCGAGAACGGCTGGCGCGACTCCGAAAGAAACGATGTCGGATAACGAGTCGAGGTCCGCTCCCAACACGGACTGGCGTCGCGAACGCCGGGCCCAATAACCGTCGAATACGTCGAAGAAGAGCGCGCCGAAGAGCAACGCAAACGCGATCCAGAAAAAACGACTCCGGCCTTCTGCAACATAGTTCAGGCAAAGAAAGATGGAGATGGTCCCGCAACTCGCGTTGCCGATCGTAAACAGATCGGCAACCGTGTATGACCGCAGCATCGAGAGGCGCTTCTTTTTGATTTCCGCCATCGCAGACCCCTGCGCAGGTAGGCATCGCAGCCGGCAGCCAGGTTTTTTTTCCGTTCGAGACGCCGCCAATTAGTTTCTGTCGCGAAACTCACCCCGAAGGGGTGGCCGGAGCTTAGCCAGGGGTTGAGCGAAGCGAAACCCCTGGACGAAAATACGCGTCGCGCCCTTTTCAGGGCGCGGGTTTCAACGCATCCGTCATCCCAGGTGTACGCGAAAAACGCGTACACCTGGCTAATTTTCTAACACCGCTCCGCGGTGCCCTGATCATTTTTTCGCAGTCCCGGCAACCGCGCGGGGCAGCGCGAAAACGTAAAGCGTGGCGCCCGAGCGTCGGAAGCGGATGTCCGCATCCGCGGCGGCATCCGCTTGCACGCGATTGTTTCCGCCCAACTGGCTCGCGATGATCGCTACATACTGCCGGCCGTCCGGACCGGTGTAGCTGATGGGTGAACTCCGGAAGTTGCTGCCGGTTCGGAAGCTCCATACCATTTGTCCGGTGCGGGCATTGAACGCACGGAACACGCCTTCATTCGGACCACCCTGGAAAAGCAGGTCGCCGGCGGTCGCCATGACCGGAGCGTTGTTGCCGACTTTCCACGGCACTCGCCAGACCGTCTTACCCGTGACCGGGTCGTTGGCCTGCAGTTCGCCGGCCGTTGTCGCTCCCGGAGCGAGCGGATTCCCCCCGGCTACCCCCTCGCGAAGTGTGTAGTCCGCTCCCGGGACAAACTTTCCTTCGATCACTTTCTGCGTGCCGCACTGGTTCGACACGGGTGTGTAGATGAGACCGGTTCGCGGAGAGTACGCGTCCTGAAACCAGTTTCTGGCGGCGATGCCGGGACACCAGGTGACCATAGTGTCTTTCGCGTCCGGCACATATTTCTGCCGATCCTCGAGTTTCGTGAACATGATTTTCCGGATGTCGTAAAGGGCCCTGCCCGTCTCCATATCGACACCCTTGATGAGATCGTTGTAGACGAACGCCCAGGGTTTCAGAAGCATCTCTCCCGTCGCGCGATCGAAGACATAGAAGAAACCGTTTCTGGCCGGGTGGACGAGAGTCTTTCGCATGCGTCCGCTGATCTGGAGGTCGAGAACGATTCCTGCGCTGGGCTCGTCGAGATCCCATGCATCCTGAGGCGTGAAGTTGTAGGCCCAAACGAGTTCGCCGCTGTCGGCGTCGCGCGCCAGCATCGAAGAACAGTAATTGTTGCGATAGGTCGCCAGTCCGCCTTGCGCATCGAGATCGATCTCGCCCCACTTCCTCCGGTAATCCGGGTTCCACGGCGAGCAGTTGCTGGTGCCGTAGTAGAACAGGTTCAGTTCCGGATCGAAGGTGAACCATCCCCAGATCGTGCCGCCGCCGCGCTTCCAGGAGTCTCCATACCAGGAGTCGAGGGCAGTGTTGGGCGCCTTATCGTCTGCGTAGAACGGCTTGAAACGCGGTCCGATCCCGACTTCGTTGTTGGGTCCGGTGCTGTAGTAACGCCATCGCATGCTGCCGGTAGTGATGTTGTAGGCCGTGACGTGACCGCGCACGCCCTTCTCTCCACCCATCACGCCGACGATGACTTTGTCGTGGATGATGAGCGGCATGGCGCTGGCCGTTTCACCGATGCTGATATCGGCGTTCTGAGAGCGCCACACGACTTTGCCGTCCTCTGCATTGATCGCGTAAACCTGCCCGTCCAGTGTGGTGTAGAAAATCTTGCCGTCGGCATAGGCCAATCCACGCGTTTCTGCACCGCAGCACGCCGCTTTTATCGCCGCGTCCATTTGAGGAAACTCAGGCCGGAATTCCCATTTGATTACGCCATCGCGGGTCAGATCGAGCGCGTAGATGAAGTTGGGCTTCGGCGTGACGATGTACATCGTGTTGCCGACTACCAGAGGCGAAGCTTCAACCGCGTCGAGGATACCGAGCTGGAAGGTCCACGCCATCGTCAGGTTCTGGACATTGGAGAGGTTGATCTGATCCAGCGCGCTGTAATTCCACCCCGAATAGTTGCCGTTTGGCATCACCCACTGCTTTGGATCTTTCTGCAATGTCAGCAGACCCTGGTGTCCAAGCATGACGACGGAAATGCTGAGACCCAACATCACGATCAGAACGGTAATCCACACTAGCCCGCGATTCCTCGATGCACTCATTCGTAACCTCCGGGCCCCAATACTAATGGGGATCTGCCGGCGGTTCCATTTCAAAAGGATCGCGGTCTGGTCCTTCATCAACGCATGATGTATGCTCCGGGACCGTGAAATCTCGTCTCGCACTCTCGTTACTTCTCTTCGTCATTGCAGCGTGCAGCGGTGGCGGCGGTGATGGAAGCGGCGGTGGCAAAACACGCCTGTCCATCGCAACCGGAGGGACGGGTGGTGTCTTCTATCCTTACGGCGGCGGAATTGCCAAGGTCATCACCGAACACATTCCGAACGTTGAAGCGACGGCCGAAGTCACAGCGGCGTCGGTGGACAATCTCAAATTCCTGAGAGACCGGAAGGCCGACCTCGCGTTTGTCACGGCCGACACGCTCTTCGACGCCGTTGAAGGGCGCGACGTCTTCACCGGAACGAAATTACCGATTCGCGCGCTGGCATCGCTATACGAGAACTACACCCAACTGGTCACGCTTACTTCCACGGGCATCAATTCCCTGAAAGACCTGAAAGGGAAGGTCGTCTCGATCGGCTCCGCCGGCAGCGGTACCGAGATAACGGCGTTCCGCGTTCTCGAGGCCGCGGGAATCAATCCGAACACGGAGATCCGCAGACAGGGCCTGGGAGTGGTTCAGTCGGTGGACGCGCTGAAGGACGGCAAGATCGACGCTTTCTTTTTCAACGGCGGATTGCCCACGGCGGGCATCCTCGATCTCGCGCACACGCCCGGTTACAAAATCCGCATGCTATCGAATGCCGAAGTACTGCCGGCTCTGGGTGAGAAATTCGGGAGATCGCTCTACGTCCTGGGCAGGATTCCGGGCGGCACATATGCGGGTGCTGAAGAAGAAACGCAGGTTGTCTCCATTCAGAACATTCTTGCGGTGCACGAAGCGATGCCGGAACAACTCGCGTACGACATCACGCGCACGCTTTTCGAACAGCAAGCCGAGTTGATCGCAATCCATCCTGAAGCGAAGAAATTGACTCTGCAGTCCGCCATTCAGAATTCCCCGGCGATGTTCCATCCCGGCGCCATCCGTTATTACAAAGAAAAGGGCGTCTGGAAGGAATGACCGTGTCCTCGCAGAATGATCCGGAGCAGATCACGGATCCTGACTCCGAACAAGCCGCAGCCATGTTCGATACGGAGACGCCAACGCGCCGGCTTCAGGGCTTTCCTCGCGTCCTCGCGGCGATCCTGACGGCGGGCCTGTCGGCATACGCGATCTACTGGGTGCTTGCGATTGTAGAGCCCCAGGTGTATCGCGTCAGCTTTCTGATGATCGCGCTTGTGGCTTCCTTCCTGATGTATCCCGCGAGAACCAGCCGGAAGGTCTGGGTCACAGCAGTGGACTGGATTCTGATTGGCGCGACAATAGTCGCCCTGGGCTGGCCGCTCTTTGATTTCGATCGGTTCATCTACCGCGCTGCGGAACCGGGAACGATCGATCTGGTTCTCGGAGGCGTCACGGTTCTTCTCATACTCGAAGCCACCCGCCGCACCGTGGGATGGATTCTGCCGGTGACGGCCATCGTGTTTCTGCTCTACGCCTACTACGGCCCGCTGCTGGACAGGCTTCGACTCGGGCTGTTTGCGCATCGGGGTTATGGACTCGATCGGCTCATCGGCGCGCTGTACATGACGCTCGAAGGAATCTTCGGGATACCGCTGGACGTGGCCGCTTCGTACATCATCCTCTTCACGATCTACGGCGCTGTGCTTCAGTTTTCCGGAGCTGGAAAATTCTTTCTCGACTGGGCCATGACTGCATTCGGACGTTCCGGCGGAGCAGGTCCGGGCAGAACCGTTACGGCTGCAGGCGCTCTGCTTGGAATGATCTCCGGCAGCGGAGTGGCGAACACTGTCATGATGGGCTCGGTCGCATGGCCGATGCTGAAACGGGCGCGTTATACGCCCGAGGTCGGCGGCGCGATTTTATCCGCCGCAGGTATCGGCGCAATCCTGACGCCGCCGATGCTGGGCGCGGCGGCATTCCTGATTGCCGAGTTTCTGAAGATCAGTTATCTGCAGGTGGTATTGATGGCGATTATTCCCGCCGTCCTGTACTACCTCTCGATTCTCCTCATGATCGAAGCGGACTCGCGCCGGCTCGGCGCCGTCGGCGTAAAAATGGAAGCGATGCCGCTCGGGCAGCTCACGCTTCGATATGGATATCACTTCGCGTCGCCGGTCGCGCTGGTGGCTTTCATGGTGTCGGGAGTGACGCCGTTCCGGGCTGTCTTCTGGGCGATGCTCCTTGCGGCGGCCCTGAGCTTCGTCCGCCGTGAAACCGCGTTATGGCCGCGTCGGGCGTTTCAGGCGCTTCAGGCGGGCGGATCCGGTGTGCTGTCGGTCGCAGCAACGACTGCAACTGCGGGAATCATCGTGGGTGTTGTGACGTTGACCGGCCTGGGTTTGAAAATCGCCGGAATCATCGTGCAATTTGCGGGAGGATCGCTTGCGCTGACTGTTCTGTACTCTGCGATAGCCGTCTCGGTTCTGGGTCTTGCCGTCCCCGTGACGGCGTCATACATCATCGCCGCCGTGATGATCGCGCCCGCCCTGACCCAGATCGGCATTCCACCAGCCGCTGCGCACATGTTCATTTTTTATTACGCAGTGCTCTCCGAGGTCAGTCCGCCGACTGCGCTCTCGCCGTTCGCGGCGGCCGCCATCACAGGCGGCAATCCCTTCCGGACGATGATGCTGACCTGGAAGTACACGCTTCCCGCGTTTCTGGTGCCGTTTGTTTTCACGCTGACCAACGAAGGAATGGGAGTGCTTCTGCAGGCGCCGCTCGGAACAATTCTGATGACATCGGTGACGGCAGCCGCCGGAGTTGCCGCGGTCGCGATGGGAATGGGCGGCTGGATCCGCTATCGCGCGAACGTCCTGGAACGCGTCCTCATGATCGCGGGCGGCCTGTTGCTGATGTATGCGATGGCCCTCGCGGACGTTGCGGGGCTCGTGTCGGTCGCGGTGGGTGTTGGGATTCATTTTTCGCGACGCCCCCTCGAACCCGGGGTGGCTCGCTAAAGCTCGCACACCCGGGCTAATATCCTTCCACGCCTTCGGCGTGACAAACGCGCAGCCCAGAGGGCTGCAGGGAGCTTAGCCGGGTGTGGAGCGAAGCGACACGCCCGGTTATGCGTAACCAGGCAATAGCGCTACTGCGGGCTTTTGGCCAGTGCGGCCAACACTTGTTTCTTCTCGTTATCCGATCCGATGTGCGAGGCGGCCTCGAGATATTGATCCCGTAACCCACCCTTTAGCGGATGCCGCGCGGCCAGGCGCATCAGTACAACTGCAAGTTCATGATCGCTGCCGATGTTGCGGGTCGCGAGCAAAACCGACGACAGCATTTCCGGCGAGAGGTTCGTGAGGTCGGCAGTCCACGTGAGAACGCGACGCTTTTCATTGTCGGAACGGATCACCCGCAGGGCTTCGAAAAATGCGGACCGAACTGGAGCATTCCTCAAGTGTTCGCCCCCGACCTCCATCAGGAGTTCCGCCAGTTGATGATCCGAACCGATCGATCGCGCCACATGGAGAGCCTGAGCGACACCGTCCGCAGGCAACGTGTCACGCATCGCCGCACCGAGAACGCGCCGCGATTCGTGATCGGATCCCACGGACAACGCCGCCCCGAAGTACGCAGCGCGGGAAAGCGGATCCGCCATCGCCTTTTCAGCGTTGTCTCGCAGCAGCCCGGATAATTCATTGTCCGATTCGATCTCACGCCCAGCCTGGTTGAGTATGTCCCGCAACACTGCTCCGTTTGGGTTTGCCTTCGCCAGGAGCAGGCGGAAGTACTTTCCGGCGATATGATCCGATTCGAGCACTGAGATCTCATTCAGCATGCCCACCACACCTTTCGCAGTGAGGATACGGGCAACCCGCTCTTCGGCGGCGATTCCAGTACGACGGATCACAGTCGGCAGAATCCGTGCGAGCCAGTCCCGGCCTTCCGAGTCGTACGCGCTTTCACTCGAATCCACAAAATATCGTCGTTCGGCAAAGTTTCCATCGGGCGTTGGACGAAGTTCGAGTCTTCGGCTGATCCCTCCGCGGTGTTGTTCGGAAATGTATAGATAACTGTTCGGCGAAAGCCTGCGGACGTCGCGGTCGTCGTCGGTGAACGCGATGTCGCCGCGCGTGCGGATTTCGACTTTGGCCGTGCTGAAGACGTCGTCGGACCAGGAAACCCGAGTCTCACCATCCTTGCGGGTTTCGCTTGAGAACGTCTGGGCAAGAGCGCCAGTCGTAATCAGGACGCACATCGCTGCAACAGATACGATTGCGATCGCTCGCATATAAGCCTCCGTGGGTGACAATAGTACGTTGAGGTGCATCTATGGCGAAGCGCGCTCTGTTTGAAATGAGTCCGGCCGATGAGGATTTCGTATTCCGGCACATCGACAAACACGACACGTTTTCCACCCCTGAACTTTTCGACCACTCCCTGTTGCCCGATCCGAAGCAATGCCGGACTCTATCGGTCTTCATCAACTCCCGCCTCGACGGCGCGGCCCTGAGCCGCTTGCCTGCGCTGAAACTGATCGCGACGCGCTCCACCGGATACGATCACATCGACCTCGACTACTGCCGCAGCCACGGCATCACGATATCGAACGTACCTGTTTACGGCGACAACACGGTTGCCGAACACACATTTGCGCTGATCCTTGCTCTCTCGCGTAAGGTTATCCAATCTCACGCCCGGGCCAGGTCCGGCGACTTCTCACCGGGAGGACTGCAGGGCTTCGATCTTCGTGGAAAAACGCTGGGTGTCGTCGGCACCGGTCACATCGGAGTCCACGTCATTCGAATTGCGCGTGGATTCATGATGAAAGTGATTGCGCTCGATTCGCGGCCGGACAAGCGTCTGGCCGATGCCCTTGATTTCGACTATGTGGATGCGCTCGACACGCTTCTTGTGGCGTCGGACATCGTAACGCTTCACGCGCCGCTGACTCCTGCGACGCATCACATGATCAACAGCGAAAACATCTGGCACATGAAAAAAGGCTCGCTGCTGATCAACACCGCCCGGGGCGGCCTCGTCGACACGGATAGTCTGCTTGCGGCTCTGGAAGCCGGTCACTGCGGCGGCGCGGGCCTCGATGTGTTCGAGAGCGAAGCGCTGATCAAAGAGGAGAAGCAGCTTCTATCGAATCAATACAACATCGAAGAACTTCGCAATGTGGTCCGGAATCTGGCGCTGCTGAGGCGTGAAAATGTAGTCGTGACGCCGCACATCGCGTTCAACAGCACAGAGGCGTCGGAACGCATTCTCCTGACGACGATTCAAAACATCCAGGCGTTCGAGGCGGGCAAGCCGGCCAACGTCGTGGAGTGATCGGAAAACGAATTCAAACTGTGATCGGTGTTGCCGAGTAAGTCTTCATTGCTTAACGGCAGCCGTCCAGTTCAGGATGACGGTCAGGGGAGCATCATCGACGGGATTGTTGATGGTGGTCGCGGCGACGGCAAAGAGGAACCGTTGGCCGTCGGCCGCGACGGTGAAGTTCGCATTGGACACTGCGGGGAACTGAAACAATCGCCTGGGGACGCCGGGTTCGAGGGAGGAAGACGAAGACTTGAGTTCGACGGCCATCAAGTTCCGCTGTGCTCCAGTGAAGTACAGTTCCTTTCCGTCCCGGCGCCATCGCGGATTCGTTCCGCCGTCCACGGAAATCTGAACACGCTGCCCGCCCGAAGGAAAAGACTGCACATAAACCTGATTGGTTCCCGATTCGTTGGAACTGTAGGCCACCCACCGTCCGTCAAAAGAAAACCGCGGTATGGCCTGGTTGAACTGCGTTTTTGCAAAAGGCTGCGGCTTGCCGTCTCCAAAAAGCGGCAGGAACCAGATGTCGCTGCCTGTCGCCGCATCGTTGACGGTGTAGAGAATGTACCGGTCGTCCTGCGACCAATCGGCAGCGCCGGTGATATCCTGATCCAGTTTCAGCAGGAGTTCCTCAGCGCCCACTCCGGATGCCGGCTTCGTATAAAGGGCGGCTGTTCCATTCGTATTAGCCCGATACAAAATCCGGCTGCCGTCCGGTGACCACGATCCCAACAACTCTTCGTTCGCGCCGAAAGTAAGCCGCGTATTCGCTCCGCGGAGCAGATCCAATATCCAGATGTCCGAGCAATTCAAACAGCCCTCACTTGTCCGGCGCTCAATAGCAATACGTTTCTCCTCCGGCGAGATTCTCGGATTGCGGTTGTCGGCGGACTGGTCCTGATTGATGCTGTCCGTCACTTTCCCTTCACGGTCCAGCCAGATAATTCGCATTCCTGCCGTTCCCAAAAGGTCCCCAGTCCGGTAGACAAGCGTGCCGTTATCCGACACTCCGAATGCAGCCCGGCCATTGTTGTTGGCGGAGACGCGGGTATTCTGGGCAACGGGAAAGGCATCGCCGGAAAGTTCGAGCGTGTCCGCGTCGAATCGCTGTCCCATCAAGGTGCCCTGTTGGACAAACAGCAGGTAGCCTGGAGGAGCGTAGGCGGCGCGGCTATCGGCAGCCAACAGCCGTTTGGGAGGTTCAGTGGAATCCAGCGAACCGACGTAGATCGTGTTGGGCGGCTGAGCGAGATAAAGAAAATGGCGGCCATCCGGAAGGAAGTACGGAGCGCGAAGAGTCGTCTCCTTTTGATCTTTTTGATCTTTGTTGGGCGACATCACCACCACAGGTTTTCCTCCCGCATCGGACACGCGCTCGAGGCCGTTGTTTCCGGAGCCGACGCCGGCGCCGCTGGCGTCCGCAAACAGAATGATGCCGTCGCGATTCCAGGTTGCCTCGACCGCGTTTGTCACATCACAGAGCACTTGAACGGGGCCGCCGCTCGCCTCGATCTTCTTCAACTTGCGGTCGGCGGTAAAACCGACATAACGGCTGTCGGGAGACCAGAACGGCAGCGCGGCGTTTTCGGTTCCCGGCAAGGGCACGGCTTCAACGGAGTCCAATGCACGCAGCCATAGCATGACGGGTTCATTGGGTTCCTGCGCCTGATAAACAATCCGTCGGCCATCGGGAGAAATGGCGGGGAAAGGGCGGATCGGAGCGGCATCCGGTCCGAATACCGTACCATTCGCCGGATAAATCGAAAACTGCACCGGGCGTACGTCCGGCGGCGCCTTCCATATGTAGGGAATCGCAAGCGCGCCCACCGCGACCAGGGCCAGAGCGGCAACAGCCCATGCGAGCCACTCGCGGTGCTTTCGGTGATGTGCAACGGGCGTAGGCAGACCGGCCTGGGAACCCCCTTCGACAATCCACTTGAGTTGCAGCGTGACATCGTGCGCCGTCTGCCACCGGTCGCGCGGTTCCTTCGCCATTCCGATCTCCACCACACGTTGCAGCGACGGAGGGACCAGCGGCTCGATCGACGGCATCGCCGGCGGCTGACTTTGCAGAATGGACGCCATCAGGCTTGCCTGGCTTTTGCCGGAGAACGCCTTCTTTCCGGTAACCATCTCGTACAGCACCACACTGAGCGCAAAGATGTCCGTCCGCGAGTCCGCCTCTTCCCCTTCGACCTGTTCCGGCGCCATGTACTGGACCGTGCCGATGATCGAACCATGCTGCGTGAGATCCCCGACGCCGGTCGGGACATTCGAAGCCGACGACGGTTCCGCCGGAGCCCGTTTCTTGGCCAGACCAAAATCCATGAGCTTCGAACCCGACTTCGTCAGCATGATGTTTCCAGGCTTCAGGTCGCGGTGCGTGATGCCCGTGGTGTGGGCTTTGTCCAGAGCGTCCGAAATCTCAATCGCGATGTGCAGCGCTTCCTCGAGAGGCAGGGGCCCCCGCGCCAGACGCCCGGCCAGCGTTTCCCCCTCGAGCAATTCCATCACGAGGTATTGAATGCCGTCGTGAGCGCCGACGTCATAAAGTGTGCAGATGTTCGGATGGTTCAAACCCGCGATCGCCTGGGCCTCGCGCTCGAACCGCTGCTTGAATTCCGGCTGTCCGGAGAATTGCGAAGGAAGAACTTTGATGGCCACCAGACGTCCGAGCCGGGTGTCGGATGCTTTGTAAACCTCTCCCATCCCTCCCGCGCCAATCGGCTGCAGGATTTCGTAAGCACCCAGTCGAGTACCGGTGGGGATCGCCATAGCGCCGGCCAGCTTACCTCAGAAGGCGTTGCGAGCCAGCGCCTTTTGCACCGGCTCGTCGATCACTCGCGCGCTGAAAAAGTTGGGATAGATCGGTGCGGGCGCGGTGAATTCGTCAAGGCTTGCGACGTCGTCTTTGCTCAAGCGAACAGCCGCTGCGCCGAGGTTGTCTTCGAGTTGAGCGAGTTTGTTGGCTCCAACCAGCACAGAACTGACGAACGACTTGCTCAACACCCACGCAATCGCGACTTGAGCCGGAGTCGCATTGTAAGCGGCGCCGATCGCGCGAAGGCGATCGACGAGCTCGTATCCCTTCTCCTTGTCGTACGGCAGCATGTCGAACGCGGTCAGACGGCCGCCATCACCCTTGGGGTTTTCGCGTGTGTATTTTCCGCTGAGGAAACCTCCGGCCAGCGGACTCCAGACCAGGACGCCGATGCCAGCATCCTGCACGAACGGCACGAGCTCGTGTTCGAGGTCACGACCGACCAGCGAGTAGTAGAGTTCGGCAGATTTGAAGCGTGCCCATCGATTCTCCCGCTGAATTCCGACCGTCTTCGCCGCAAGCCAGGCGGGCCAGTTCGAAAAGCCGATGTATCGGACCTTGCCGGATTTCACGAGGCTGTCGAGAGCTTCGGCAGTTTCTTCGACGGGCGTGTGAGGATCCAGGCGGTGGACGAGGTAAACGTCGATGTAGTCGCTGGCGAGCCGGCGCAGGCTGCCTTCCACCGACGCGAGAATGTGATGGCGCGACAGGCCCTGATCGATCAGCGCCGGGCCGCCTCTGAAGCCGACCTTCGTCGATATAACGACGTCTTTCCTGCGCGATCCGAGCGCTTTCGCCAGAAACTCCTCGGATTGCCCGCCGGTGTAAACATCGGCGGTGTTGAAATGGTTGATACCGGCGTCGAGTGCGCGCGCGACGAGTTCATTTGCGAGCTTCTGGTCCACGCGGGAGATGGCCTCGAAAGGTGTTCCCTTCGCCGAACCGAAGGTCATGGCGCCCAATGCCAGCCGTGAAACGATGAGTCCTGTATCCCCGAGCCTGTTGTATTGCATCGATCCCCCCTGCAAGCCGCGTCTAACGCAGAATACCTCGCGTTCCGGCCTCCGAACTGCCATAGAATACAGGGCCAGATCGCTACAAATTCATGAAAACGAGGAAGGACTGATGTCTACTGAAGCCGGCGGAATCAATGACCTCATTAATGAGCGAGCGCCGAAATCGACATTCCGGTCATTTATTCCGACGAATACAAGGCTGCGCGAGTTAACTCCACTGCCGCTGTTCGTCGGCACACTGCTGGGAATTATTTTTGGCGCATCATCGCTGTATCTGGTCCTGAAGGTGGGCCTGACGGTCAGCGCTTCGATTCCCGTGGCCGTCATTTCGATCACCCTCTTCCGAATCCTGTCGAAAATGGGCCTGCGCGACGCCACTATCCTTGAACACAACATTGTCCAGACTGCCGGATCCGCGGGCGAATCGATCGCCTTCGGCATCGGCGTCACGATGCCGGCGATTCTGATCCTTGGATTTGACCTCGAAATGTCACGCGTAATTCTGGTTTCCGTCCTTGGCGGACTGCTCGGAATCCTGATGATGATCCCGCTGCGGCGGGCGTTGATCGTCGCGCAGCACGGCAAGTTGAAGTACCCGGAAGGCACGGCCTGCGCGGAAGTTTTGAAAGCGGGAGCATCCCGCGAATCGCGCATCGAAGCGATGCAGGACATGCGGGACACCGGCGCCGTCGATCAATCCGCAAGCGGCGGCAAAACGATTGTCGCCGGATTCGGGATCGGCTTCCTTTATTTCGGCATTCAGTCCGTCTTCAAGACCTGGAAGGAATATCCGACGAAAGTCTTCGGCCGTCCGTTCGAAGCCGGCTCCGTGTCGATCGAAAACAATCCGGCGCTTCTCGGTGTCGGCTACATCATTGGCCCACGAATCGCTTCGATCATGGCCGCCGGCGGTGTGCTGTCGTACCTCGTTCTGATTCCCGCCATCAAATATTTCGGCAGCGGCTGGTTGACCCCGCTCGCTCCCGAAACGGCAAAGCTGATCAAGGACATGAGTGTCGGCGACATCCAGAAGGCGTACGTGCTCTACATCGGCGCAGGCGCGGTCGCGGCCGGCGGCATCATCAGCCTGGTCCGGTCTCTGCCGGTGATCTGGGGTGGCCTGAAACACGGTCTGGCGGATCTGAGGTCCTCACGCGAGAGCGCGGCCGCCGCGCCGCGTACGGATCGGGACTTGTCGATGAAGTTCGTGCTGGGCGGGATCATCGCTCTGCTGATCGCGATCATGATCGTGCCGCAACTCAACCTTCAGGGGAACATCCTGGGCGCGTTGCTGATCGTGGCTTTCGGATTTCTGTTCGTGACGGTGTCGTCCCGGCTGACCGGGGAGATTGGATCGTCGTCGAACCCGATTTCCGGCATGACCGTCGCGACGTTGCTTCTCACATGCCTGGTGTTTCTGGTCATCGGCTGGACGGCGCCTCCGTACTTCGTGACGGCTCTCTCCATCGGCGGCATCGTTTGCATCGCAGCGTCCAACGGCGGAACGACGTCGCAGGACCTCAAAACCGGATTCCTTGTCGGCGCGACGCCGAAATACCAGCAGATCGCGATTCTGATCGGAGCGCTTGCATCGGCGCTGGTGCTCGGCCCGATTCTTCTGACCATGAATCAATCCGGATCGGTCTATGTGCAGGTCGCCGGAAACAAGGACTTCAATTTCCCTGCCGGCTTCGCCTTTACACCGGATCAATATCTGATGAACGGCGATCAGCCGAAGCGTGACCAGTTGAAAGGATCCCAGGCGACCTCGGATTCGAATTCGTATTACGTTGTTCACAAAACGACGGCGGACAACGCGCCTGCAGGGCGGTATCTCGTCAACGATCAGGGTGTGCCGGTGTACCTTGCGGACCCGGGCATCAACGGCGTGTACGACAAGCTTCCCGGCAGCACTCAGACCGTCGCGAAATTCTCCGCTCCGAAAGCAACGTTGATGTCGTACATCATCAAAGGTATTCTTGGCGGCGAATTGCCATGGGGACTCGTTCTCCTCGGCGTGATGACGGCGGTCGTGTTGGAACTGAGCGGCATTCCATCTCTGGCATTTGCCGTCGGCATGTATCTCCCGCTCTCATCGTCGTCACCGATCTTCCTCGGCGGAATGGTTCGAGCAGGAGTCGATCGATATCTCCGCGCCAAACCCGAGCACCAAAACCTGACGGAAGAAGAAATGTCGGCAAAAACCGATCAGAGTCCGGGCGTCCTGCTGTCGTCCGGCTACATTGCCGGCGCGACGCTGGCAGGCGTCGTTTACAGTTTCCTGAACCTGAGCGGCGGCGTTACGTCCAGGCTGCGCGGTTACGAAGAGTGGGCGACCGAACACAACCCGTTCTTCAATGGCCCGTATTCGGATCTTCTCGGTTTGATTCCTCTGGCCACGATCGTTATAGTCCTGTATCTTGTCGGCCGCGAGAAGCTCCTCAAGCCCAGGTTTGCACCAGGAATACAGTGAAGTGATCGAACGCATCCCTCTGATTGATCGGTTGTGGCGGCGGCCGCAGGGCCTGCTTGCGCGAAGGGCGCTGTTCCAGATTCATCTCTGGAGCGGCATTGCGACCGGTCTGTACCTGCTTATCATCAGCGTTTCGGGCAGCCTGCTCGTGTTCCGCACCGAACTTCACAGGATGTTCGCGAGGCCACCCATTACGGTGGCCGTCGCCGGCGAGCGGCTGACGGAAGATCGGATCAAAGAAGCGGCGCTGAAAGCGTTTCCGAAACACACTGTCACCAACGTCTGGCCGACGAAGCAGCTGGAACTGGGAGTCGAAGTCTGGCTCAGTCCTGACGCGGGAGGAAACGCGGTCCACCACGTTTTCGATCCTTACACGGGAAAGGACCTTGGCTCGCCCGACCCTGCCGGCCAGCGATTCCTCATATGGCTCACCTCTCTCCACGACGATCTGCTCTTCGGCGAGAAAGGTCGAAAGTGGAATGGAGGAGGCGCAATCGCGCTGACGCTTCTTTGCCTCACGGGCATCGTGATCTGGTGGCCGGGCAACGCGAGCTACAGGCGCAGTCTTACGGTCGATTTAAAATCCAACTGGAAGCTCTTCAACTGGAATCTGCACAACGCTCTCGGCTTCTGGAGCTTCCTGCTCGTCTTTATGTGGGCTCTGTCCGGAATATATCTCGCGTTTCCAGGACCTTTTCAAGACGTGGTCGATCACTTTGAACCCGTCGAAGAAATGCAGCCGAACCAGGCGAGGGTTGGCGACGAAGTCCTGCAGTGGATTACGCGGCTTCATTTCGGGAGGTTCGCCGGCTGGAAGATGAAAACCCTGTGGACCGTCCTCGGGCTGATTCCGCTGATCCTCTTCGTCACAGGAGCGGTTATGTGGTGGAACCGCGTTTTGCGTCCCGGGTTCGAGAAACTGAGGAAATCCGAGCAAGAGAATTCCGGGACGGTTGCGTCGTTTCCCTAATTCTGAAAAGCTCGAATTAGGGAAACGACGCAACCGTCCCGGAATTCACCTCGACATCCCAATAACGTCGAAATAACTGCGAATCCTGCCGCGCTCGAACGCGCGGACTGAATCGTCCATCGATGCGAACACGGTCCGTGACCGCCGGCTGAATCGCCAGCTGTTTAACACATAGCGGATGAATGTGCTGGAGGAGTCCAGCGGCAGCGTCTCGACGTTCCCGTAAAACCGCTGCCAGTTCTCATCATCCTGAAACAGATACTGTTCGACATTCGACGTGTAGAAAACCGATACCGTTGCTCCGTGCTCCTTCAAGTACTCCGCCACGGACCTGATCGCCTTCGGTCCGGCAAAATCGCCGACAAGCGGAACGATCAGATTGTTCTTCTGCAGCCGCCGAACCATCTGGTACTGGTCCTCGGTCGCAAGGAAATGCCAGTTGTGCGTGCGGCCGTCGGTCTCGGTCATCAGTTCGCCGTAGGTCGGCATGGTGAAACCGCCGTAGCCGCCGAGGAACGTGTAGCTCATGTCCGGCCCGGCATCGAAGAAAGCTCGATACACATACCGGACCGCCGCCTCATCCGCGCTCGACAATCCGAACCCCTTCGTGTTTTCGAGATAATCGAGAACCATACTCGCGTTGGATTCCAGCAGGTTCTCGCTCGGCGCTGCGTCGCGGTACGCGCGAACCAGTTCCTCCGGATCCGGCCTCGCATGCAGAAATGCGGGACGAGGACGCGAGAACAATCGCGACAGAAACTCCGACCGGTCGCCCGACATTTCCATCAGCGCTTTGTACAGCAGATGCTGGAGCATGTTCTGGCGGCGAATATCGACGACGAACGCGATCTTCGGTTCAAAGCCCACCACGTAGGTAAAATTCTGCTCAGGCCCAACGCCAAGATAGACGCCTCCCTGCCGAATGGACTTTCGCAGACTGGGAATGACCTGTTGATAGCCGGACTCGTTGGAGAGGAAATTGTCGGAGCGGAAATAGCCGCCGGCTTCGGAGAATTCCGTAATCATTTGCCAGAACTGGGTGTCATCAATACGGGCAGGAATCGTGTCCCGAACTTCGACTGGATCTCCGGCGATGAAAAACAGCGTCGCGGTCAGCAGAACCGCCGCAGTGAGAAAGCGGATTGCGACTACAACAATCGGCATGTGCTCTTACTGGGTGTTAGTGCGTGAAGGCGTACATTAAATAGTTGGTGCCGAACTTCAGCGATTCCGCGGCGTCCTGCAATGACGCCGTTCCTTCGTCGAGCCACTGCCACAGTTCCCCGAAATCGTTGTTGTAATTCACCACCATCATCAGACTTCCGGCATCGTCTTCCATTCCCCAGAACTCGACCGGCGCGTTCCCGTACGGGGGACGCATGTCGAGCGATTCCATCTTATAAAAGGTATCGAAGATGGTATGCCGGAGAGTCAGCGGGACCAGATTGCGATTCGGAAAGACCTTCTTCATCTGATAAAGCAGATTCTGGAGATGCCGCTGCCCGCGAAAATCGTCGAAGAAGACAAATCCGCCGCGCTCAAGGTATTCACGAAGATTCTTCGTGTCCTTCTCATTGAGATCCATGTAGCCGGGTTCGCAGATGTAGAGGTACGGGAATTTGAAAATATCCGGGCTGTCGATGTCCACGATCTGATACGCGTTGGGCGCTGTGTGGACCTGGCTGACTTCCTTGAGGATCGTGTTGAACGCTTCTTCGCTCAGCGGATGATCGTGGTGCCACGGAAGCTCGCGACGCTGTTCCCAGAAGGCGTCTTCGGTCATGTGATACCGAATGCGGGCGAAGGTAAACTCGACGTCATTCGGCGGTTCGGAATCCAGCGAAGCCGCTGCCGGCCCCATCGAAAGAACCGCCAGGAAAAGACTTCCGAGACCGACCACGAGCCGCTTCATAGATTTCATCCGTATGAGTGCGAGCTTACAACGTTCCACAGGGCTTAGGAACTAATATTCGGGGCTTCGTTATCCGCAGGTTCACCGGCAGACATCATTTGCGCGAGGATCAATTGGCGTCCCTCGGCTCGTATCTTTGGAAGGTGTGTACGAAACACAACAGCGGCTACGATGCAGACGGCGCCGCCAAGAGCGACCGTCATCGGCGCGCCCAGCAGATTCGCCAGGATTCCGGACAGCAGCGCCCCGAAAGGCGCCATTCCGACAAACATCATCGAGTAGACCGCCATCACACGTCCGCGCAACCGGTCCGGAACCATGCTCTGGATCAGCGTATTCGAGGACGCCATCTGAACCATCATCGAAAACCCGACCGGCACGAGCAACACCGTCGAAAGCCAGAAATTCCTGGATAGCGAGAACAGGATCAGGGTCGTGCCGAATCCCGCGCACGCCATCATGACCCAGCTGCCGAGCCCTCGAACACCCTGACGGCCCGCGAGCGTGACAGCGCCGAGCAGTGCGCCGATACCTGCGGAACCCATCAGAAGACCCAGCGCTTTCGGACCGCCATGCAGAATGTCGTCGGCAAAAACCGGCATCAGTACCGAATACGGCATCCCCATCAGACTCACGACGCCAAGCAGGAGCAGCAATGCGCGGACGGGACGCGTCTCATACGCGAAGCGAAATCCTTCCAGCATGGCTTTGATACGCGGTCCCTGGTCTTCATGCGGCAGATTGTTTCCGGCTTTGATAAACAACAAACCGACAATCACCGCAAGATAACTCAGACCGTTCACCAGGAAACACCAGCCCTCGCCGACAACCGACACGAGAACTCCCGCCACTGCCGGCCCGACGACCCGTGCCGCATTCATCATCGAGGAATTCAGCGCAATCGCGTTGACGAGATCCTCACGGCCGACCATCTCTGCGATGAAGGATTGCCGCACCGGTATGTCGAACGCATTCACGATACCGAGCAGAACGGCGAGCACCATAACGTGCCAGACCTGGACCTGGTTCGTCAGCGTCAGCGCCGCGAGAGGGAACGCGAGCAGCATCATCATTGTTTGAATGATGATCATCGTGCGCCGCCGCGGGTACGAGTCGGCAACGGCGCCCGCGATGGGTGCGAGGAGAAAGATCGGAAACTGGGATGCGAAGCCAACCACGCCCAGCAGCGTCTCCGAACCGGTCAGACGATAGACGAGCCAGGCCTGCGCGACCGTTTGCATCCAGGTCCCGACGAGCGAAATGAGTTGACCCGCAAAAAACAGCCGGTAGTCCCGGTGCCGAAATGCGCGCAAGCTTGCCTGGAGTCGCGATTGTGCCATCCAGTTTTTATTCTATAGTCACTGTCTATGCCCGAACTGCCGGACGTCCTGCTGTATATCGAAGTCTCTTTCTCGCTGAACCACTCCACAGCCGGACAGGTCGACGTCACCAACCCGATGCTTTACGATAGAATCACCTCACTGCAATGTTGCTCTCAGCTGGAAAGAGACTTGGTCCTTACGAGATCGTTACGCTGATCGGCGCCGGAGGGATGGGCGAGGTGTATAAAGCGCTCGACACCCGCCTCGGCCGAATTGTCGCGCTCAAAGTTTCAAAGGAACAATTCTCTGAGCGATTCGCGAGAGAGACAAAAGCGATTGCCGCCCTGAATCATCCGCACATCTGCACTCTTCATGATGTAGGACCGACCTATATCGTCATGGAGTACGTCGAGGGACACGCGTTGAAAGCACCGGTTGCACTCGATGAACTTGTCCGATACGCGGATGAAATAGCGAATGCGCTGGAGCTCGCTCATTCCAAGGGAATCATCCATCGTGACATCAAGCCCTCGAATGTCTTCGTGACAGAGCATGGAATCAAAGTCCTGGATTTTGGACTGGCGAAACAGTCAGGCACTTCCGAGGCAGCAAGCGAGGCGCCGACTCGGGATTTCATGACGCAGGCCGGCATCGCAATGGGCACGGCTGCATATATGTCACCAGAACAGGTTCGCGGTCAGAACGCAGATGCACGAACCGACCTCTGGTCGCTGGGCGTGATGTTGTACGAGTTGGCGACAGGTGCGCAGCCTTTCTTCGCCCCCACGCAGGGAATGCTGTTCGAAGCCATCCTTAGTAAAGAACCCACTTCGCCCCGTCGGAACAATCCCGCGATTTCAATGCAGTTGGAACGGATCATTTTGACGTTGCTCGAAAAAGATCGCGACAAACGTTATCAAAACGCTAACGAACTGCGCAAAGACTTGCGCAAGTTGCAGGGATCCGGCGGTTCGAGTTCCTCCTCGTTTTCCGATGTGTCTCGCAAGGTCCGGCGCATCGCTTCGATCGTGGCCGTCGCGGTTCTCGTTGTCATTGTTGCCGGCGTCTTCTGGTGGAGGCGCTCCGCACAAGCGCAACCTCTCTCGGATCGAGATGTGGTCGTCCTCGCAGACTTCACGAATACAACGGGAGATCCGGTATTTGACACTACATTGCGGGAAGCGTTGGCCATCCAACTCGAGTCGTATCGAGGCGGTCAGCGTCCTGAACACCGCTCAGTGGGAATCCCAATACGAACCCGGCTGCATGAAACTAAAACGGCGTTTTCAGGACATTCAGTCCCAGCGCTTTGATCGTTCGCCGCGAGAATTCGCTGTCGCACCATGCCAGGATCACATCACTGCCGCTCTGCAGGACGACGCGCAAATGCGCTTCGGTGAGTGTGGCTGAGTTGTGAAAAGTGATGTTCTTAGCGGCAGGAGCGATACCGTAGTCTTCCAGAAGAAATTTGAACTCTTTCGACTGATATCCCGCTGGCATCCCATGTGTGCCGGTAATGATATCGATGGGTTTTCCCGAGGAAAGGGAGCCGTTCAGCAACTGGTTGGTGAGATCCTCAATATGAGCGCCGGTCACTTTGTCGGTGGACACCCAGATTCGACCGCCGTTGCCTGCTTCAAGGCTGAGAAAGTCGACCGCTGCCGCTTTTCCCTTGATGATGCCGGTCGTAGTGGCCTTCGGCGTTTTGCTGAACGGCAAATACTCGGACAGCGATTTTCCTTTGAATGGATTCCAGTTGATACCCGTACGCTCGGCTAGCGCTGCACCTTCGGCTGCCTTCGCGAGGGTTGTTGCGTCCGTGTCGAGCGCTTTCGCTAACGCCGTTGCAGCCTCTATACCTTTCACGGCTTTCAAACCCTTTGCAGCTTTCGCGAGTGCTGCCTCGGGCGCCACAAAAAGTAGGGCGATATCCCCAAGAGTTTGACCAAGGGCTTCGAAATCTCCCGAGAGAATCGCATCCACTCTTTTCTCTATGGCATTGCCGAGGGCGGTCAGCGTTTTAATGGGATGGCGAACCATATAGTAGAGCCCTTCGAGGGTTTGGATAGGATGCCGAACGACGTGGTACAAACCCTCCACAAAACCCCAGACGGCCTTGCCTAGTCCTTTATAGTAGCTCGCAACCTTCGACAAGAAACCGCCGGATTCCTTTTTGACGGGTTTGGGTTTCGGGATATTGCGGACTTCTTGAGTCTTTACGGTCTCCTTCTCCACGATCAAAACGCGGGACATCTTATTTCGAAATTGAGGCTCTATCGGCAACAACGCAGTACGTGAGGTAGTCCAGGAGGAGGATGGGTTCCAGTGCTCGTACGTGGATTTGTGTGTGACGGTTTCAGTAACATATGCCACCTTTTGTTCTCTTCCGTCAGCGACTTTGATCCAACCCTCGCCATATTCGGTTATCTGCCGTTCGTTGAATCCTTCATCCTGATTGAAGATGAGAACTTCGTCGACGTGTGTTATCCGACGGTCCACGAGGAGCTGTTGTTCTCCGGTAGGACTTGACGCAACCACGTCGGCAGGCCGCTCGCGCTCGACGATCGGAATGGTCGGGAGGGGCTCGCGCTGGATACCGATGCCGCCGCGTTCGGATTGCTGGACGACATGGGCTAACTCGTGGGCCAGGAGTCTTTGTCCTTCGGTCGTCTCCGGGCGGTGTTCACCGTTTCCAAAGACAATGTGCGAGCCGCTGGTATAGGCGGATGCTTCGATGGCCTGCGCCGAGTCGGCTGCCGCGTCGTCCGAATGGATGCGAACGTTGGAGAAATCGCGCCCGAATCGCGGCTCGAAGAAGGCCCTGGTCTGTGCGTCCAGCGGCCGGCCTGATGACGCGAGCACTTCCCCAACAATGCCCGAAGCCTCAGCGACCGGCCCGCCCGCCTTCGACGGTTTTGCGGCGGCGATCGATGCGGTCGGCGCCTGCATGCGCATGACGCGATCGGCGGCACTGTCGGCTTCATGCTCCAGCGGATCGCCGCGCTGACTGACGCGCGCCTTCCGTTGAAGATGTCCGGAGTGAAGCAAGCTGAGCATCGCGCGGTTTCCGATGCCCTCGAAAGTCGATCCGTGGCCCGCCAAAATGCGCGACTCACGCTTGTTGAGGGGCTCATCGCGCTTGGCTCGCACGGAGTGTTCTTCCGGCAATCGTTCTCGTGCGTGTCCCATTGCGGTTCGCCGGTCCTCAAACAATGTTGGATGCTAAATGCTGAAGCAAAGGATTATAACCGCAACCCGGCGCGCCGTCCTAAGAACACGATCATCCGGCCGGGGCCAACTAGCCAAGGGCTGGCGCCCTTGATATCCCGGCTATTACAGATGCGTCTGGCGCCAGCCCTTGGCGTTGTGAGTTTGGAGTAGCCAGTTTTGAGTTGAGACGGATTCCCGGCTTCACTCAGAACTCGAAACGCACAACTCAAAACTGCCTAACACCGCTGAGCCACAGCGAAGTCGTCAGAGTTCGTCGCGATTCGCCTGTAAAAGACCGTGCCCGCGACCTGAAACTCAGCCGGAAGTGGCGGTCAAGGTGCTTCCGAGCCCGTCAACCAGCTGGTCGCGGTCATGGACTGGTTCAGCCGTTACGTACTGAGTTGGGAAATCTCGACGAGCCTGGACGCGGCATTTTGCTGCTCGGCTCTCGACCATGCCTTGCGGCATGGTCCTCCCGACATTTTCAACACCGATCAAGGTGCGCAATTCACCAGCGACGCATTTACCACTCGACTCGAAGCCCAGAATATCTTGATCAGCATGGATGGCCGGGGACGCGCCCTCGACAATGTTTTCGTCGAGCGGCTGTGGCGAACCGTCAAATACGAAGACGTCTATCTCAAGGATTACAGCGACCCACCAGACGCGCTGCACAATCTGAGGGCGTACTTCAGCTTTTACAATGGCCAGCGTCCTCATCAAGCGCTGGACTATCAAACGCCGGAAGCCGTCTACTTTGGCATTCGGAAGAAACCAAGGAGGCCGCTACGCGGCAATGTCTCTTGATGAGTTTTAAAGGCATGGGGAAATCTATCCGAACGATGGAGGCGCCAACCTCAACAGCCAGCGCCTCTCCTCATCTTTCGAATGAGTTTCCAGCCGGCTATTCCTTGACGAGGTGCTCTCCAGCAGAGCTCGTCTCCGCTTCACCAGCCGGAGACGACGATGCTTCAAGCAGCGTCCAAATCAGGGGATTGTTATCAACGATCGAACCCGAAAACCAAAATTCAACAGGCGGCGAGTCCACCTTAAAAGGTCAGTTTTTCTGTCCGAAGAATGGGGAGTACCTCAGCATCCCCTAGAACCACACATGCCCGGACCTGTGAACAAAACGACAGCATCCGCCACCCCATCACCATCCAAATCGTTGAGAAGATCGGGATTATCCAGTCCATCGTTTCAGCCGTGGAGCGCGATGAGCGCAAACTGACGGCGGAGATGGCTGTCCGTTTTGCGTTGGCGTTGGCCACGATGGATGAGTTGCTTCATCCACAAAGCGGTCGGAGCAAGGGCAGGACCAAGAAACCAAGTCGAGATTAGGCCATCCGGTTTTTATTCTATAGTCACTGTCTATGCCCGAACTGCCGGACATCCTGCTGTATATCGAAGTCCTCAAGCCGCGCATCCTGCACCAGACGCTTGAACGCGTGCGGCTGGCGAGCCCGTTTGTCGTGCGTTCGGTGTCGCCGCCGATTTCATCACTTCATGGACGGACCGTCGTGGCTCTGCGCCGGATGGGCAAACAGATCATCTTTCAGTTCGAGGGCGATCTGTTTTTAATCATCCACCTCATGATTGCCGGACGCTTCCAATGGAAGGACCACGGCGCAAAGATTCCCGGCAAACTCGGCCTGGCTGCTTTCGACTTTCCGTCCGGCTCGCTGCTGCTAACGGAAGCCGGCTCGAAGAAACGCGCATCGATTCATGTCGTACAGGGCGAGAAATCGCTTGAACCTTTCGATCGACGCGCATTGGAAGTTCTCGACTCGTCTTTTGAAGAATTCCGCAGCGTCCTGACTCGTGAGAACCACACGGTGAAGCGCTCATTGACCGACCCGCGACTCTTCAGCGGAATCGGCAACGCGTACTCAGATGAAATCCTCCATCGCGCGCGGCTGTCGCCGATGAAGCTGACGTTGAAGATGAACGATGAAGAAATCGCGCGGCTGCACAGTGCCGTGAAGAACACGCTTATGGAATGGATCGAAAGGCTCAAGACGGACGCGGGCTCCGGGTTCCCTTCCAGAGTCACGGCGTTCCGGCCGGAAATGGCTGTACACGGACGTTTCGGCGAACCCTGTCCGGACTGCGGGTCGAAGATTCAACGCATCGTTTACGCAGAGAATGAGTGCAACTATTGCGCGACCTGCCAGACCCAGGGGCGACTGCTGGCCGACCGCGCGCTTTCGCGTTTATTGAGAGAAGACTGGCCGCGCACGCTTGAAGAGATGGAAGGGAAAATGGGGTAGAATGCCGCACCAGAATGTCGCAGGATCGCGAACCGCTTTTCCAGACGTTGTTCGAAAACTCACCCGACGCCATTTTTCTTGAAGACACGTCGGGTACGGTTTTGAACTGCAATCCCGCAGCCGCCGCTCTTCACGGAACGACTTGTGATGAACTCATCGGGAAAAACGTCGCGGACCTGGTGCCGAAGGAACAACGGCAACGACTTGTCACTCTTGAAACCACGTGCCCGGCCGAATTCGAAAGCTACAGCCTGACCTCCGACGGCCGCGCGATTCCGGTTTCGATCCGCACGAGCCGCATTCAGTATCTTGGCCAGCCGGCCTTATTGCTCCACGTTCGCGACATCAGCGAATACAAGCGCATAGCACTTGAACGGCAACGCACAACCGACGAACTCGAAAACCGCGTGCAGAGCCGAACGGCCGCCCTTGCCCGCGCCAACGAGGTGCTTCGCGGCGAGATTGCCGAGCGGAACCGCGCCGAAGAAGCGCGAAAGCGGCTCGAGCTCGAGGTTCAGGGCGCTCACAAGATGGAAGCAGTCGGACGGCTGGCCGGCGGTGTCGCTCATGACTTCAATAATCTGCTGACCGTGATCATCGGCCGATGTGAAGTCCTGCTCGGCCGGCTCAGCACGAATCATCCGATGCGTCCGGATTTGCTGCTCATATACGACGCCGCTGCAAAGGCCGCTCAGGTCACGCGACAATTGCTCGCATTCGGGCGAAAGCAGGTCCTCAAAGCAAAAATTCTGAACCTGAACGCAGTCATCGAACACATGGGCAACATGCTTCGCTCTCTCACCAAGGAAAACGTAGAGATGGTGACCGATCTCAACGACGATCTGTGGAGTATCGAAGCGGATCGCGGCCAGATCGAACAGGTCCTGATGAACCTCGTCGTCAACGCACTGGATGCAATGCCCGCCGGCGGCACGCTTCGCATTCAAACGCGGAACGTGGAGCTCGACGGCTCGCCCGCAGGTTTCGGCTTCGCAGTGAAAAGCGGTCAATACGTCATGTTCTCTGTTCAGGACACCGGACGAGGAATGGACAAAGACACACTGCCGCACATTTTCGAGCCGTTCTTCACGACGAAAGACAAAACGAGCGGATCCGGCCTGGGACTTCCGACCGTATACGGCATCATCAAGCAGAGCGGCGGATACATCACAGTCGCAAGCCGTCCGGGCGAAGGCGCAACGTTCAAGATCTACCTGCCGGGCTTTATGAAGGAAGCCGAGCCACTCGATGAGCACGAACGCGTCACAGTGGCGCCGCTGGGTGGCGAGACCATTTTGCTCGCGGAAGATTCCGACCTCGTCCGGCAGCTCACGCGCGAGATGCTGGAGGTCCGTGGGTACAAAGTACTGGAGGCCTGCAACGGGCAGGACGCGCTCGCCATCTGCAATTCGTTCGACGGGCCTATCCACATGACGCTGACGGATGTCGTCATGCCGGGAATGACGGGCCGGGAACTGGCGGAACAGGCGGTGAAGATCCGGCCGGAGATGAAGGTGCTGTTGATGTCCGGCTACACGGATGAAATCAGCAAGGCCGGCTTCCTGCATCCCGGCTTGCACTTCATCGAAAAGCCTTTCACATCGAACTCACTTGCACTGAAGATTCGCGAGGTGTTGGATCCGGCGGAGGTGTGACATCAGCCCCCGTCACCCGGATCCTCATCCGATCCACACAGCGGCGTAGCGTCCTCGAGGTCATCCAGATAACCCAGCGGCAGCGCAACTTTCTGCGTGCCCGTAGCTTTCCCCCGAACGACTCGCATCGCTGACGGCGGGAACGGCTGCGAACGATCGACATCCTGAAACAACTCCTGCAGCTGCGCGACCGTCTCGATGCGCATCATGCCCACGCGAACCTCGGAACTCATGCGAAATCCCTTCGTGTACCAGGAAGCGTGACGGCGGAAGGAATGCATCGCCATGCGTTCGCCGAACCATGCTGAAAGTTCCCGCGCGTGGGCGAACATGATTTCGAGGACCTCACCGAAGATCGGCGGGTCCGAAGGTTCGCGTCCGTTGAAGACATCACTCAGGTCGCGAAACAGCCACGGACGGCCAAGACAGCCGCGGCCCACGATGACGCCGTCACAGCCGGTCTCTCGCATCATGCGGAGCGCATCTTCCGCTTCCCAGATGTCTCCGTTTCCGAGCACCGGAATCCGCACCGATCCCTTGAGCTCCGTGATCGCGTCCCAGTCGGCTTTGCCGTGATAAAGCTGCGCCGCCGTTCTCGCGTGCAGGCCGACCGCGGCGCAGCCTTCGTCTTCCGCGACGCGGCCGGCCGTCAGGAACGTGAGGTAGTCGAGATTGATTCCCATTCGAAATTTGATCGTCACGGGAACATGCTGTGCATTGCTCACGGCGGCGCGAACAATGTTTCGCAGCAGGTTGCGCTTGACCGGAATCGCTGCGCCGCCGCCTTTCCGGGTTACCTTCGGCACAGGACACCCGAAGTTCATGTCGAGGTGATCGATCCGGCCTTCGTCGACGAGACGTTTAACGGCCTCCGCGATGTAAAACGGATCTGTGCCGTAGAGCTGAAGACTTCTCGGTGATTCGCCGGGGCCGAAATCGGCGAGCTTGAGTGTCTTGTCCCGACCGTCGACAAGCGGCCTGGCGTTGATCATCTCGCTGACGTAGAGTCCTGCGCCGAAGCGTCTGCAAATGGACCGGAACGGATAGTTCGTCACACCCGCCATCGGCGCCAGCACGACCGGCGGCCAGATATTCATCGGCCCGATTCGAAGTGTGGAAAACTCCGCCGCTTCCGCGAGTCTGACATCACGGTTAATGGCGCTTCGATAGATCAACTGCATCCCCCGTATGTTACCAGCCCTGGGACACGTGTCGCGCGACGCCCCACGGAATTTCAATTGCCACCAGACATGGCGAGAGGTGTAACAAAACATGGCAAGGCTCTATATCGGTAACCTTCCACATTTGACGGCTGACCAGGAACTTCAAGCGTGGATCGAATCACGCGGCTTCAAAGTGGAGTCGGTTCAGGTAATTAAAGACCTGGATACCGGCGCGTCGCGCGGATTCGCGTTCGTCGAGTTACCGGAGGTGCTTGACGCGGAGGAGGCTGTGAGTGCACTCAATGGTGAAAGGATGGAAGGACACAACCTACGCGTCAGCGAAGCAAGACCACTCCCCTTCAAAAGTGAGAGCCGTCAGGCAAGCGGAACTCGTACACCTAAGAAAAGGGCTTCCTGATATCGCCGGTTTTGGAGTGAGCGGCGGAAATGTTTTCGTAACATTCACAACTCGCGTCAACGGAACGGTCATGGGCCATGAGCAGCCACCGGCACAATCGTTCTTCAACGGAATGAAACTTGTTGCAGACCGCCGTCTGCGCGATCTGGATTAGCAGGGCCGCTGTGTATTGAAGCAGAATCTGACGCAGCGTATCGCAGCGCCGCAATTCCTTTCGCAATGCATCGCGGCTGATCCGATCTCGTGTTGACGCATGATGCTGGTTGCGCGCGACGCGGTTCGCGGCGATGTCCTCCATTCCCCATAGTGGTTTTTGCAATCACCTTGCCAAAATTACGGGGGTCGGCGGGTATATTTACTGCGTGTTTGAAGTCTTTCGCAGCCGCAAGATGGCAACCGTATTACTGCTCGGGTTCTCTTCCGGCCTTCCTCTATACCTAACGAGCCGCACGCTTCAGGCATGGATGACGGTGGAAGGCGTAAACCTGACGGCCGTCGGTTTGTTCGGTCTCGCCAGCCTGCCTTATTCGCTTAAATTCTTGTGGGCTCCGGTGATCGACCGCTTCACTGTTCCCGTGCTCGGACGGCGCAAGGGGTGGTTGTTCGCGACGCAGATCGTTCTCGGAATCGCCACAGGCGCCATGTTGTTTTCACAACCGTCTCGAGCGCTGGAATTGCTTGCGATCAACACACTCATCATTGCTTTCTTGAGCGCGACACAGGACATCGTCATCGATGCGTACACCACCGACATCTCCGGACCTTCGGAAGTCGGCGCCGTTTCAGGCACAAAGGTGCTGGGATATCGCATTGCGATGATTGCAGCAGGCGCCGGCGCGCTCGTGATGGCCGATTGCATATCGTGGCACGCTGTTTATTTCGTGTTCGGCTTCACCATGCTCCTGCTCGCGATCGTTTGCACGCAGATCTCTGAGCCCGTGTTGCGCGAGCGTCCGCCTTCTTCGATGAGTGAAGCCGTGCGCATGCCGCTCATCGACTTCTTCAAACGGACGGGAACAACCACGGGCGTCTTTATCCTGATCTTCATCCTGCTCTACCGGCTCGGCGATTCAATGGTCAACAACATGACGACTCCGTTCCTGATCCAAACAGGCTTCAGCCTGACCGATATCGGCACCGTGCAGGGTGGACTCGGCATACTCGCCACGATTGCCGGTGTCCTGGCCGGCGGCGCCGCAATCGCGCGAATAGGCGTAAACCGATCGCTTTGGGTGTTTGGAGGACTTCAGATCGCCAGCAATTTCTGCTATCTGGTGTTGAGCTACACCGGGCGCGACTACTCCGTGCTCGTCCTTGCCGTCATCGTCGAAAACGTCTGCTACGGGCTCGCAACAGCGGCGCTCGTCGGTTTCATCATGACGTTGTGCAATCCTCGTTTCTCGGCGACGCAATATGCGTTGCTCTCGAGTCTGATCGCTGTTGGAAGGGATGTCCTGGCGGCGCCGTCGGGATCGATTGCGGCAAGTCTGGGTTGGCCGGCGTTCTTCGTGATCAGCGTCGTAGCGGCGCTGCCGGGAATGATGCTGTTGCCGTTCTTCGCGCCTCTTAAAACCACACCGACAAACGTCGCAGCAAGCGGTTTCCGTTGAGAGTTGAGAGTTGTTGTTGTGCGTTGACTGTTGGACTTGTTGCGATAGTTCGATGCGGTTTTCAGTATGGGATCTTGTTGAGCAACCCCCAATACAGACCAAGCTCTGAGACCGCATGCACAAAATTACTGAAGTCCACGGGCTTCACGATATAGCTGTTCACACCGAGATTGTAGGTATTCAGTACGTCGCGTTCCTCCTGCGATGAAGTCAGCATCACCACCGGAGTGTGTTTCGTCCGTTCGTCGGACTTCACGCGCCGCAAAACCTCGATCCCATCCACTTTAGGGAGTTTCAAATCGAGGAGTATGACTTTCGGCAGTTTTGCCGATTTCCGTTTTGCGAAAGGCCCCGTTGCGAAAATGAACTCGAGCGCCTCCGCGCCGTCCTTCACAACAAACACTTTGGCTGCGAGGTTTTGCTTCTGCAGTGCTCTGAGCGTCAGCTCAACATCATTCGGATTGTCCTCCACCAGGAGGATCTCGACATCCTCGAGACTCGTCATGCCTGCACCTTCTGTGCGATTAAGTGTTTTAAAGCGCTGATTTGTTCAAGACGAACCAATACGTCGCCAGATCGCCGACAACCTTGTAGAACTTGTCGAACTCGACCGGCTTGACGACGTAGCTGTTCACGCCGAGTTTGTAACACTCCGCAATATCGCGTTCCTCCTGCGACGACGTCAGAACGACAACCGGAATGGACCGAGTGCGTTCGTCGGCGCGAAGTCGTCTCAGAACTTCGATACCGTCGATCTTCGGCAGCTTCAGGTCGAGGAAGACCACTCTCGGCCGGGGATGGCCGCCGCCAAGGAGATACTCGAGGGCTTCGGCTCCGTCCCTGGCGATGGTCAACCCGACTCCGAGGCCGCTCTTCTTGAGGGCTCGCTGTGTCAGTTCCGCATCATTGGGATTGTCTTCAACGAGCAGCAGATCGATCCCGCCACTGCCGACATTGCCTTCAGGAGCGCTCATCCGTTACGCCTTCGGTAAGGAGAAATAGAAGGTCGCCCCCTCGTTCATCTTGCCTTCAGCCCAGGCCTTCCCTCCATGACGGAGGACAATGCGCTGAACCAGGGCAAGGCCGACGCCTGCGCCTTCGAAGTCATCCACGTTGTGCAGACGTTGAAATACGCCGAACAGCTTCGGACTGTACTGCATGTCGAATCCGACGCCGTTATCACGAACGTAATACGTGTTCTGATTCCCGCCTTCCTGGAACCCGATCTCGATGGACGGATTCAGTTTCGGACGGGTGAATTTGAACGCATTCGAAATCAGGTTGTAGAACACCTGACGGATCGTGGTGCGATCGCCGAATGCCGCAGGCAGATCTTGCACTTCGACAAGAAGCCGTCGCTCCTTGTTCGCGGCCTGGACCTCTTCAAACGCGCTCCTGGCGACTTCTTCCATATTGACGTCCGCCTGATCCAGCGGTTGTCTGCCAAGGCGTGAGAACGTCAAAAGCCCCTCGATCAACTCGGCCATGCTGCGGGCGTTGCTCCGGATGATGTTGAGGAGCCGCTTGCCTTCGGCATCCATCTTGTCCGGATACTCTTCCATCAGCACACGGGAGAACCCGTCGATCGCGCGCAGCGGTCCTCTCATGTCGTCGGAGATGGAGTAGGTGAACGCTTCGAGTTCCTTGACCATCATCTCGAGTTGCGCGGTGCGCTCTTTGACCCGCTGTTCCAGGTCGGCGTTCAGGCGCTGGATCTCGTCCGTCTTCGCATGAACCTGCTTGAGCGCCTCCTGAGCTTCGCTGTACAGGCGGGCGTTATCGATCCCGAGTGCCGCCCGCCGCGCGAGTTCCTCTGCGAAGTTCAGATCGTTATCGGTATAACGTCGCGACGGGTTTTCGGATGCGAACGTCATCGCGCCCAGCGTCCGGCCGCGGGCTACGAGCGGGACGACCATGGCCGATGCGAGTCCGAGTTCCTGAAGGATCTTGAAATGTTCAGCGTCCTGAGCGAGCGCAATGAGCATCGAATCCGGAATATCGGTGTAGATCTTCGCTCTTCCCGTCCGCATGACATGCGCGACGCCGTGCGGCGCGGCTGTTTGTGTCGAAAACCTTCTCTGGAATTCGCGCGCCCAATCGGAACGTTGCGGATCGCGATGAACCAGAGCAACGCGGTGGAAGCCTTCGTTGTCATCAGTGACATCGACCGCGCACCAGTCCGCAAGACGCTTGACGGCAAGCTTCGCGACGGTCATCAGATTGGTGTGGTAATCCAGCGATGACGCAAGCACCGTGCTCGCTTCCGCCAGAAACGCCAGCTTGTCCGCGTTGGCTTCTGCTTCCGACCGCGAGACGCGCTCGTAAATCAGAAGTTTGTCCCGTTCCTCTTCCGCGCGCGTACGCTTGATGAAATCGCCGACCTGCCGGCCGAGCGCGTCGAACATCTGCAGCATTTCATCGTCCGGCTGAACAACCTCCCGTTTATAAAACGCCATGACGCAGTTGACGTAATCGCCCACACGAATCGGAAACGCAAAAGCGCCGTGCAGACCAACGCGCTCTGCGATCGGGGCTCGCGGAAAGTTTTTGTCCTCGACCACGTTGTCGACCCATGCCGGCTGATCGCTCGCGAGGACTCTTCCCACGAGATCGATCCCGGGGAATAAGATCGTTTTCCGGCCCGCTTTTTCGAATTCTTCGACTTCATACGTCGGAACATGCCAGCTGCCTTCGACGTGAAGCGTGTTGGAGTCGGAATTGACGACCCACAATTCACCGAGTTCCCAGCCAACCGCCTCGCACACGTACTGCAGCAGTTTCGGAGTCGCCTCCGACAGACTGGACGATTCGGCCAGCGCGCGCGTCACCGCAAACTGCGCCGCGAGCCTGCGGTCGGTGTACTTTCGCTGGGCGATGTCGCGAATGATGCCCGTGTAGATGTGACGGTTGTTTTTGTTGTACTCGCCAAGCGACAACTCGACCTCAACCTGCTTGCCGCTCTTGTGCACTCCCGTGACTTCGACAACAGGCGTTTTTCTCCCCCGCTCCCGCGCCTGTTCGACCGATTCTTTGTAACCTGGAATGATCCGCTCCAGCGGCTGACCCACCATATCTCTCTGTGCATGCCCGAAAATCCGCTCCGCGGCACGACTGATCGAAAGGATTCTGCCCTGTTCGTCGAGCGTCACGATGGCGTCGCTTGCCGTCTCCTCGATGATCTCGTACCGATCTTTTAGCTCTTCCATTGGCCTTCTTTCTTTCGAGTGAGTGTGAGGCGTAACCGTTTCTTTTAGCAACGGGTTGTCCAAACGACTCTTTGCGGGGTTATAACCATAAGATGTTCAATCGCAGCGATTTAATACGATGTTAATTTCTGGCGGCGAATGCCGGTGTGTCAGAGGTACCGGGTAGACTCCCCTTCCAATGGGGAAAAATGTCCTGTATAAGAACTCGGATGGTAGGACTCTTTCGAAAGCTCGCAGCAAATCGGAACCTCCTGAAAAACCTGATCGTGCGTGATTTGAAACACCGCTACGTCGGGTCGATCGGCGGTTTTCTGTGGTCGGTGATACATCCGGTAGTGCTTCTTGTCAGCTACACCTTCGTGTTCAGCGTGGTTTTTCCGCCGCAGATGGGACCGGAGTTCGGAACCGACAGTTTTGCGATTTTTATCCTCTGTGGCCTGCTTCCCTGGCTCCTGTTCAGCGACACGATCGTGCGCAACTGCAGCGTGATCTCCGACAACGCGCCGCTGATCACCAAGACCGTCATTCCGGCCGAAATCCTTCCAATCTCCATCACGATTTCCAATCTGATTCATCACCTGATCGGCCTGGTCATACTGCTCGTGGTTTTGATCGCGTATTACGGCGTCCATATCTCAGCGTTGTGGATCGTCCTGTATATGGTCATGCTGCTGTTGCTCGCACAAGGCATCGGCTGGATTGTCGCGGGCCTTCACGTTTTCCTGCGAGATACGATTCAGGCGCTTCAGATCGTCATGCTGCTTTGGTTTTACTTCACTCCGATCCTGTACACGATCGACCGCGTGCCGGAGAATCTCCGGTTCTGGGCCGGGTTGAATCCCATGGCGGTGATCGTCACGGGCTACCGCAATTCCCTGCTTCACCTTGCGCAGCCGCGGGGTGTGGAGATCGCGGTGGTAATGGGCGCGAGTCTCGCGGTTTTTCTGATCGGCGCGTACCTGTTCCGCCAGGCAAAGCCCGCGTTCCCGGATGTGTTGTAGGTCACGACTTGCACGGCAAGCAATCCTCCAGCCGCACACCCCGCCGCTCGAGCAGGCGCACGTAAAGCGTCTCGGTCCTGGACAGCATCTTGTCCATACCAAACTCGTCGATCACGCGCTGCCGTGCTCTCGCTCCGAATGCGCGCGCCATGTCCGGTTGATCGAGCAGCCGGCCGATCGCGCCTGCGATTTCATCGGCGTTTTCGACCGGTACGAGAAACCCTGTACGGCCGTCTTCCACAAGTTCGGGATTACCTCCGACTCGCGTCGCCACGACAGGAATGCCGGCGGCCATCGCTTCGAGGATGACATTCGAGAGACCTTCAGTAAGAGAGGGATGAACCACGATATCGACTTCGCGGAGGATCTGCGCGACATCCTGCCGCTGACCTGTAAAGATCACCTCCCCATGCAGTTTCAGCTCGCTCGCGAGGACCTCGATCTCCGACGAATAGTTCCGTTCCGCGGAATGCGCTCCAATCATCAAAAATCGAACGTTGCGGCCACGATCGGCAAGAATGCGCGCGGCCTGAAGGTAGAACTCCATTCCCTTTCCTGAAACCAGCCGGCCGATACAGGCACAAACAGGCGTCCCTTCCGGTATGCCGAATTCTTTCCGCAGCGCGCCTGAGTCAGCACTGCCTGCGCGAGGATGTGGCACCTCGATGCCGTTGTGTATGACTTCGATCTTCCGTTCCGGTACGCCCTGGCCCACCAGCCAGCTTCGGCCGGCGCTGCTGTTCACGAGAACACAGTCCGCCAGCCGGCACACCATGCCGAGGGCGCGAATCTTTCCGAGTGTCAGGTATGCGCCGACATCTCGAACGGAGGCAATGGTTACGGGACGAAGTGCAAGCCGGGAAGCCGGAATCGCAAAGACGTTCGGATACCAGCCGTAGGTGTGAACGATATCGAGTTTCCGATTTCTCAAATGCTTCAGCAGACGAAACTGCCCTGCAACGCTTTGCCGGCTGAAGAGACTGCCATTGAGCGGATACGGCCGGACCGGAATGTCGGACTTCAGTGTCGCAAGCAACGGTCCCTGGTCGTTGAAGCACGCAGCTTCTACAGCGAACCGCGACCGGTCCAGGCCATTGGCGACGTGAACGAACTGCCGCTCCGTGCCACCGATATAAAAATTATTGAGAAACTTTAGAACTCGAATCACGCGTACCGGAAGTCAGCACGCGTGATTCCAGTCAGAGGTCAGCTTCGTCGCGTTCGTCGCGCTATCAGGGCCAGGCCACATCCGAGAAGGACGAGGGTCGAAGGCTCGGGCACTCGCTGCAAACCTTCAATTCGGTAGACGCGGTCTTCCGCGGCTCCGAACGTCGAGAACATGAAATCACCGGTCAACTTGTCGAAGAATGCGCCTTCCGCTCCATCAAGGCCGGTAATGAAATCGCGGCGTGTTGCAACGATGGGATCGCCATTCGCATCGATCTCGTAGGCGGCGATCGAATTGGCGCTGAACTCGGACACGAGGATGCTGTCAACGGCAAATCCGGGGCTGCCTGCTTTGACGTAGATGAAGCCTTCAGGCCCACCCGGAATGGTTGGGCCCTGGTGCACGCCTACAACGTCGTAGGTGCCGGCGCCGTCGAGGGCGAGATCCAGGGTGTAGACGATGCCGTCGGGCCACGAGACGATCTTGTATTGGCCCTGGCCCGCAAAACCAGCCGGTACAAACGTACCGCCTCCTGGGCCGCCGCCACCGATCCCGAGCGCCGCCAGGTCGATGATCTTGTCCGTCACCGCGCTGCCGGGCTTGATCTGGCCGAGTTCGTTTACAGGCCAGCGCACCGTGAAGAGCACGCCATTCGGAGCGTACGCAACACCGCCGTCATTCCAGGCAGCCTCGGCGTAAACGCTCGCGATACCGGAGTAGCCGGTGATATGTTGGCCGGCGCCGCGGATGATGCCAATCGAATAAAGCATTCCGGTTGCGAAGTTGGCCTCTCCGCCAATCAGGAGAGTATTGTCGTCGCCCAGTTCGGTGGTTAATCCGCCGTAAGGTCCGGGGACGCCGGGAACGGGTCCCAAATCATGAATCGAGTAACTACCCAGAAAGTCACCGCCGAATACGGGCAGCGCGGCCGCCCGGTCGACGTTCACGAATGCCAGGCCAAAAACAAATAGCGCGGCAACAGCAGCAAAAGAAGCTTTTCTCTCCGTCATTGGAGCCCCCTAAAGAACCTGTCTTGATTGATTGTCAACGGCGCGCGTAGTCTACTACGCCGAGGAGCATCCATGAAGAAAACATTGTTCATTTTTCTTGTAGTCTTTCTCCTGGCTATCGTGTCGTTCTCCGCTGCGCTGATCGCGCAGAAGAACTCGATCCAGCCTCAGCCCCAGGCGGGGAAGCTGGCGCCCGTCAGTGTTCCGACGCGTGGAAATTCCGCGCCGCTGGCGAAGCCCGAAAGAGTCATGCCGACCGTTCCGCCCGGATTCACCGTCAGCGTTTACGCCGAGATTCGGGCGCCGCGCATGATGGTGTATGCGCCAAACGGCGACCTCTTCGTGAGTTCACCCGCCACGAACAGCATCACTGTCCTGCGTGATACCAACAATGATGGCGTGTTCGAAGAGCGCAGCACTTACGCCGGGACTCCTCCCGCCGACGCGGCGGCTCGCGGTGGACGCGGCGCCGGTGGTGGTGGCGGTGGAGGTCGCGGTTTCGGTGGTCCTCCTGCCGTTCCTGCGGCTCCGGCCGTAGTGAATCCAGTCATCAACGGCCCGATCCTGGGAGCGACTGCTCCGGCCTGCACTCCGCCGCCGCCTTTCGTTCAGTCCGGACCGGGAACGCTGGCGCAACCTTTCGGGCTGGCTTTCAACAACGGCTATCTATATGTCGGAAACACCGGCTCGATCGTCCGATATAAGTACACCAACGGCGATCTTGTCGCGCAGGGCGAGCCGGAAAAAATTATGGATCTGCCGACAGGCGGACACTCGACACGTAACATCGTCTTCAACCGCGCGGGCACGAAGATGTATGTCGCGGTTGGTTCTCAATCGAACAACAATGCCGGCGAAGATTGCAGGCGCGCAGCGGTGCTCGAGTTCAATCCAGATGGCTCGGGGTATCGAGTATTCGCGTCCGGCATTCGCAATCCCGTTGGATTGACGCTTCAGCCCGGCAGCGACATTCCATGGGTCGCGATCAACGAACGAGACAACCTCGGGGATGATCTCGTCCCCGACTATGCGACGTCGGTAAAGGACGGCGGATTCTACGGCTGGCCGTATTCCTACATCGGAAAGAATCCGGACCCGCGTTATGTCGGCGCTTTCCCGGAACTGGTCAATCGCGCGCTTGTTCCCGATGTCCTGATTCCGGCGCACTCCGCCGCTCTGGGCATTTCCTTCTACACGGGGACACAGTTTCCTCAGCGCTATCGCGACGGCGGTTTCGTTGCGCTGCACGGTTCGTGGAACCGCTCGGTTGCCGCAGGCTACAAGGTGGTGTTCTTCCCGATGGTTAACGGCAAGCCGGGCCCGCTGGAGGATTTCATGACGGGCTTTCTCGCCGGCGACGGTTCCAACGGAACAGAGATTCAGCCCTGGGGACGTCCGGTTGGCATTACCGTCGCTCGGGACGGCTCACTGCTGATTTCAGATGACGCGCCGAACGGCAACCGGATCTGGAAGGTCAGTTCCGCGCCGACCGGTCGCGGGAATTAATCGACCACCGGAAGAGAACGGCTGTTCTCTCGAGAAAAAGGGGTGCGGGCTTCAGGCGCCTGAGCCCGGGGTTGCTCGCTAGCGCTCGCATACCCCGGGCTAATATCCTCCACGCCTTCGGCGTGACAAACGCGCAGCCCGAAGGGCCTGCAGGGAACTTAGCCGGGTGTGGAGCGAAGCGACACGCCCGGTTACGGTAACCCCCAAAAGCAACGCAGACAGTTCTGGCTACGACCCCATTTTTCGTGGCAAGCGTCTTGCACCAACGATCTGCCTATGATCGAAGGGCAAGACATCATCTGCTTCTGCAACGACTGGGACGGCGATCCCCTCAGCAAAAAACACATCATGCAGCGTTTCGCCACGCGCAACCGGATCCTTTGGGTCAACTCCGTCGGCATCAGGCGGCCCGAGGCGTCCGTTTCCGATTTCAAACGCGTCATCAAAAAACTTCGGGAGTTCACCAGGGGATCGAAAAAAGTTGATGACAGCATCCACGTCTTCTCGCCGCTTGCTTTTCCGTTTCATGGAAGCGCGGCCGGACGCTGGGTCAATCGGCAAGCCCTGAGATGGAGCCTTCGCCGCGCGTGCCGGCAGCTGGGATTCCGGGATCCGATCACGTGGGTGTTCATTCCTGCTTCCGGCGACGTCGCCGGATCGCTCGGAGAGCGCATGCTCGTTTACCACTGCGTGGACGAGTATTCGGAGTTTACTGGAGCGGATAAAGCGGGACTGCTGGCAATGGAACAGCGTCTGATGGAAAAGTCGCACTGCGTGATTGTTTCCTCCGACCTCCTGCTCCGGAACAAGCAGCGGTACAACCGCAATACGTTCCTCGTCACGCACGGTGTCGACGTCGCTCACTTTCGAAAGGCCTGCCTCCCGCAGACGGTGATTCCGGAAGACATCCGTTCGGTGAAGAAACCCATTGTCGGGTTCTTTGGCCTCATTGCGGACTGGGTCGATCTCGAGCTCATTCGTTTCCTTGCGACTGCAAAACCCGAATGGAGTTTCGTCCTGATCGGAAAAATCGTGACCGGTGTTAAAGCCGTAGAGAACCTCTCGAACGTGCATCTGCTGGGACCGAAACCGTATGCGTCGCTGCCGGGATATGCGAAAGCTTTCGATGTCGCGATTCTGCCGTTCGTGATGAACGAACTGACGCTGGCGGCAAATCCCCTCAAACTGCGCGAGTACGCGGCGGCCGGTCTGCCGATCGTATCCAGCGCAATACCCGAAGCGGAACGCCTACGGCATGTCCTGCGCCCGGCGCGGGACCATGCCCACTTTCTGCAACTCATCCAGGAAATCATCGACTCCGGCAGGACCGGGCCGCAGATTTCGATTTCTAAGCAGATGGAATCGGAATCGTGGGATGCGAAGGTCGAAGAACTCAGCCGAATCGTTGCCGGGCTCGAAAAAGAAACGGCCGCAGCATGAAGACCGTCCTGATATGCCACGCCGGAGATTCCATGAACGAAGTGGGTCTTGCTCGATGGCTCGCATCGTTTTCGGATCTTCAGGGTGTTGTCGTCATTCGCGAAACGCAGAAGCGGAAGTGGCAACGTATTCGGCGCGAGATCCGGCGAGTTGGCCTGCTGCGTTTCTTCGATGTGATCGCGTTTCGCGCGTTTTACAGCCTCACGCGGGCATCGCGCGATCAGGAGTGGGAACGAGAACGGCTCGACCGGCTCTGCAAGGCCTATGAAGCCCCGCGACAAACTCCTGTCCTCTATACCTCCAGCCCCAACAGCGACGAAGCCAGAGAATTCATCGCCGACGCTCAACCCGACATTGCGATCGCGCGTTGCAAGACGCTGCTTAACGAACGCATCTTCTCCATCCCTCGAGATGGAACATTCGTCATGCATCCCGGGATCTGTCCCGAATATCGCAATGCGCATGGCTGTTTCTGGGCTGTGGCCAACGGCGATTACGACCGGGTCGGTATGACGCTGTTGCGCGTGGACAAAGGCGTGGACACGGGCGGGGTCTACGGCTATTACACCTGCAACTTCGACGCGCTGTCCGAGTCGCATGTCGTCATTCAACATCGCGTCTTGTTCGACAATCTCGATGAGCTTCGGAAAAAGCTCGAACACATCCATGCAGGCGAAGCCCGGACGATCGATACCAGCGGACGGGCGTCCGCTACGTGGGGACAGCCGTGGCTGAGCCGGTACCTGCGAGGGGTTTGGTCGAGATCCGCGATCGCTGTTCGTCAGACAGGTAATTGAGCCTATCTCTCCTTCAAAGCTTCCCACACCAACATCGATCCGAACCTCCGGCTCCGGCCCGCACGACCGACGGCGCGGCTCGCAGCCTGGCATTGGCTCGTCGTCAATGAATCGGAATGGCGGCCGAGGAAGCGGCGCCAGCCCGATCCCGCCACGACTTGTATAAAGGAGGCGAGGCCGCCAGGCTTGAGGATCCTCCGGAGCTGCCGGCCAGTGCGAAGATAGTCAGCTTCTTGCAGCGTTTCCATGCATATCACCCGATCGATGCTCGCGTCGGCAACGGGAATGCTCTCGGCGGAACGCTGAACGACAACCACTCTCTCGCCCACTCCGTTGACGACCGCGCGACGGCGTACCAGCTTCAGATCGCCGTCCGTTACATCCACGGCAAAAACCCGGGCGCCAAGTAACGCGAGCAACACCGCATTCCGTCCATCGCCGGCGCCGAGATCGACGACGGTCTTCCCCCTCAGATCACCGAGAAGATGAAACGCGTACTCCAGCGGAAGTAAGGTTTCTGCCGAAACGCATTCGAAACGGCGGACGAAGGATTGGGGCATGAGCAGATCGGAGTAAACAACACGAACGGGCACCTCATTCCAATGGATGCGGACGCGATCCGGGGTTGGTGTGAACAATTGAAGAGCCTCGACCTCAATCGCCGATTCAGGCACCGTCTTATACCTCCGTTGCAGCCTCGGACTCTCACAATCACGCAACTCATGCTCCGAAGTGAATCCCCTGATGAATCTGCGGGTTCCGGTCGTTCGAGCAGAATCTCCGTTCTCTCTTTTTGAACCATTCGTGCCACAGCCCCGCGCCCCCGGAGCGATCCGTTCCTTAAGTGATCCTAAGGCGGAATTGAGGGGTGTTTTAGGGTGAATACCTAATTATGTCCATCCCGTCCTGGACGCTATAGTTTTCAAACGAACATAACGAACAACGAATTGGTCGGGGCACCGACCGCAGATTCCAATGAGAGGTGTTTCGGGACTCTGAACAGATAGGCCGTACACACCAGTAACAACGCCCGCTTCGGTTTCTCACCTCCAGCGCTTTGGTTCATTCCTCTGAGATTTCGATGCGATACGTGTGTCCAGCCGCTGAATCATGATCCCAATTCCATCAAGCATGAAAAAAACATTCGCCCTTTCCGGCAGGTTTAGTCTGGCACTCGCAATCAGCCTTTTTATGAGCGGCATCTGGTCGCCACTGAATGCGCAAATCGCCCCATCGACTTACAACGCATATTCAGGCACCGATGCCAAGCCTGCTCCGGCGCCGCCCGCGCTGGGTCCGGCAAATTCGGTGATCAAGGACCCGACTTTCGGTTCACGCATCCTGCGAGTCACCGATGGGAATACCAAGTCGGGACAGTCCTTCATCTCCACCGACGCGGGATTCTTCCGCTCGTGGAATGCAAATTCGACGGCAATTAAAATGACGGGGCCGACCGGCGACGGGTATTGGCTCGAGTTCAATCCGGCGACGTTTAAAGTCGGTGATGGATCCGCGCGACCCGTTCCGCATACCGTGCCCTTTGGCGCGACGTGGGAATGGTCGGCCGTCGATCCGGACATCATTTATTACCTGACCGGAAACAGAATCGCGAAGTACAACAAAGCGACAGGCGCTTCAACAAATCTTGCCGGAACTCCGAACGGAGATCCCCTCGGCGGCATGGCTGTCGTCGTCGGTCTGGATAATTGGGTCTGCTCTCCCGCAGGGCCGGGAGTTCAGGACAGCCGCTACAAGTTTTTCTGTGTAAATCCGAGCAGCCCGACAGTCTCGAAATTCGTCGATGTTCTGGCCAAAACAGTCAACGGCACACCGCAGGGTGACCCGAACTGGCCGCTTTCCGGCGGAGGCAAGACCATCGGTATTCACGCCATTTCGGGTGGCACAGGAGCCGACTATATCGACGTGACATTCCACGGCCAGAACTGGGGCGCAAATGGCGGTGCGATTTTCAATATGGCAACCAACACATGGTCGGTCATATCGAATAAGGATCCTTACTGGGCCGGTCACCTTTCGTTGGGTAACGGCAAATATGCCAACGCTTCCGGTTCCGTCGATACGCGCGATTCCCGAGGCATGGTCCTTCGCAATCCCGACAACGCGATGAACGCGAACGATTACAAGTTCATCTACCAGCCGCCTGCTCCTTCCAATGGCTGGTGCGACGCCGATCACAGCTCGTGGCATAACTCGGCTACCAACCCGAACGCGCCGATTCTGGTTTCACGTTACGGAGGAGCCAACTGCTATACGCATGCATGGACCGGCGAAATCAACGCCGCCGCCGTGGACGGTTCGAACAAAGTCTGGCGCTTCGCTCACAATCACAACACCGGAGGCTCTTGCTACTACGGACAGGCATTCGCCCAAATTTCGAAAGACGGTAAGTGGGCGCTGTTCTCCAGCCCGTGGGGTGGAACCCTCGGCTCGGGCAGCGGATTCGGGTGCGGCGTTCGTATCGATACGTTTGTCGTTGAGCTGATCCCCGGCGCTCCAGACGGAGGAGGTGACGGGGACGACGGAGAATCACCCGAACCGACGCCAACACCGATACCAATTCCGACTCCGACACCAACACCAACGCCAACCCCAGGCGTCACCCGCGTTGAACAAAACGGCGCAGGCGTCACGTACAGCGGCTCGTGGGGAACCGATACGAAGTCCTACCATAGCGGCGGTTCGGCTGCGAGCAGCATGGAGACAGGCTCAACTGCGACCGTGCAGTTCACCGGCACCGGCGTAAAGTTGATCGGATACAAGGACCAGTGGTCCGGCATCGCGAACATCTTCGTTGACGGCGTGCAAAAGGCGACGGTGGATCTCTATGCATCCCCCGATGAAAAACAGGCCACCTTGTACGAAATCTCCGGCCTGGCGCAGGCGGCACACACACTTCAGGTAAAAGTCAGTGGAAATAAGAACTCCGCTTCCGCAGGTCGATGGATCTGGGTGGATGCTTTCGATGTGACCAGCGGTGGAGGCGGCAGCAATCCGACGCCGACTCCAACTCCAACTCCAACTCCGACGCCAACGCCTACTCCGACGCCGACTCCGGGTGTCACGCGCGTTGAACAAAACGGCGCAGGCGTCACGTACAGCGGCTCGTGGGGAACCGATGCGAAGTCCTACCATAGCGGCGGTTCGGCTGCGAGCAGCATGGAGACAGGCTCAGCTGCGACCGTGCAGTTCACCGGCACCGGCGTAAAGCTGATCGGATACAAGGACCAGTGGTCCGGCATCGCGAATGTCTTAGTGGATGGTGTCCTGAAGGCGACCGTCGATCTGTATTCATCGTCGGATCAACGACAGGCCGTGTTGTATGAAGTATCCGGCCTCAGCCAGGCAGCACACACGCTGCAGGTCCAGGTGACGGGAACGCGAAACGCGGCGGCAGCCGGACGATGGATCTGGGTGGATGCCTTCGACGTAACCAGCGGCGCGATCAGTCCGACGCCGACTCCAACTCCGACACCAACTCCAACTCCGACGCCCCCAACGCCAACGCCGGTGCCGAAGACGACTCGTACGGAACAGAACGGCGCGGGCGTCACGTACTCGGGCTCGTGGGGGACCGATGCGAAGTCCTACCACAGCGGTGGTTCTGCCGCTAGCAGCATGGAAACGGGCGCCACCGCAACGCTCACGTTCACCGGTACCGGCGTGAAATGGATCGGATACAAGGACCGATGGTCCGGCATCGCGAATGTCTATATAGACGGAGCGCTGAAGGCACCCATTGACCTGTATACGGCATCGGATCAGCGGCAGGCCGCCCTGTATACGATCTCGGGCCTGTCGAATGCGCCGCACACGCTCCAGATCAAAGTCACCGGGACGAGCAACGCCGCGGCAGCCGGAAGGTGGATCTGGGTAGACGCGTTCGATATCACCACGGTGGTGATGGTATCAAGTACCGGCTCTTCGATGATCAGCAACGGCGAATCGCCGTTGCAGGTCGCCTCAGCCGAGGTCAGCGGGGGAAGGTCCCGCGCTGGCCTGTCGCTGATAGCGCTCAGGCAAAACAACACTCTCATATCGGAGGCCGGAATACCGGCCTCCGTTTCGGCTTTCCGAGGTCGGGTGGACGCGGAATTCAGCCCCACCGTGAGGACTGGATTTGCTGTCGCTAATCCCAACGACACGGAAGCAACCGTTTCCTTCTTCTTCACGGATCAAGATGGCATCGATTCGGGCTGGGGTAGTTTCACGCTTGCGCCACACGGGCAAATGTCGAAATTTCTCGATGAAAACCCGTTTAACTCACGGAACAGCGCCGGGACCTTTTCCTTCAGTTCCGACATTCCTGTTTCCGGAATCGCCCTGCGGGGCCTCGTGAATGAACGCTCCGAATTCCTCGTCACGACGCTTCCGATCGCTAATCCCGACGAAAGCAGTCCAGCCACAATTTCTTTTCCGCACATGGCAGATGGCGGCGGCTGGACGACTCAGTTTGCGCTTGTTAATCCTACGGAAGGCACCATCAGCGGCAAGGTGACATATGCCGATCAAAGCGGCGCCCCCGGCGAGTCCTTCAACTACACCATTCCAGCGCGCAGTTCCCGCCGGTTCAAGACGCAAGGCAGTGATGCTGGGGCCCGCATCGGTTCAGCCCAGGTCACCCCGAACGGATCCGGCGCCACACCGGTCGGCATCGCGATTTTCTCCTATAAGAAGGACGGCATCACAGTGTCTGAGGCAGGCGTGCCTTCGCTTCCAGCCGGCAAAGGATTTCAGTTATTTGTGGAGTCCTCTCAGGATGGACTCATACGCAGCGGCATCGCAGTCCGGAATGCGTCGTCGAGCGCTGCAAGCGTGACGTTGAGTCTATACGGGCTGGACGGCTCGTACACCGGATTATCCGGGTCCGTAGATCTTCCTGCCGCAGGCCAGCGCGCGTTCTTCCTGGACGAGCTCGAGGGATTCAAATCTCTGCCTCGGCCTTTTCAGGGTTTTGTCCGGATCGGATCGAGAGACGCGGAAATTGCAGTCGCCGGTCTGCGCGGCCGCACAAATGAACGCGGAGATTTCCTGGTAACCACAACGCCGCCGGTCAGTGACGAGACGCCGCTCGTTGATAAGCTCGTTTTTCCGCACGTGGTCCACGGAGAAGGCTATACAACGCAATTCGTGGTGTACGGAATGGGCCCCGTCGACGTGCGGAACCAGTCCGGCGCAACTCTGCAACTGGGCTGGCAGTAGCCGGCTGAATTCGGGGTCGGACGCTTGTCTCATCAGCTCGATGCGTCTGACCCCGAATTAAATAGGTAAATAGGGCTACGACCCCATTTCCCCTTGGCATCTCTATTGCTTGGGAACATCCAGGCAATATGGTCGGTAAGCACACGCTGCTGAGGCTGCTCACCATTCCCGGCGCGGCACTCACTCTGTCTTCCATCACGAAGACCCGCGCGACCATCTTTATGCTTCACCGGTTCTCGGTACCGGATCTTGGCATTACGGGCCACGATCCGGCCGCCCTCCGCCGCAATCTCGCCTGGCTGCGAAAAGCCGGATATCACCTCACATCACTCGCGGATCTCATTGGCCGAATGCGTAACGACGAACCGGTTCAGCGATCGGTCGCTTTCACGATCGATGACGGTTATTTCGATCACGCCGAAATCGCTGCGCCGATCTTTGCGGAGTTCGATTGTCCTGTCACCTGCTTCGTCACTACCGGCTTTCTCGATCAAAACGTCTGGTTCTGGTGGGACCGGCTCATGCACACGTTCGAACAAACGAAGCGCCGGGAGCTGAAGGCCCGCATTGGCGGACAGGAAGTGCAATACAGGTGGGATTCGTACGATGCGCGCCGCAAAGCATGGTGGGACCTTAATCTTCGATGCCAGGATGCGTCCGAAACGGACCGTCTTCAGTGTGTTGAGGAATTCAGCCGCGAAGCGGAAGTCGAACTGCCTGCTGCCGCTCCGCCTCGATTCGCGCCAATGTCGTGGAATACGGCAAGGCGGCTGGAATCTCAGGGCGTCATGTTCGGTCCGCACACGGTCACCCATCCTGTTCTCGGAACGACATCCCCCGCGCAGGCGGAATGGGAGATCGCGGAATCCTGGAAACGTCTGAGCGCCGAGGTCACAAAACCTGTCCCCCTGTTCTGTTACCCCAACGGCCGCTCTCACGATGTCGGCGATCGCGAGATTCACGCCATCCGCCGATTGGGCCTCTGGGGCGGACTCATGGCGCATCCGGGAGAATTAAGTCCTGAACAGTTTCACCGCTCCCAGGAATCCCGTTATCGCATTCCGCGTTTCGCTTATACCGACGATCTTTCTCAGCTTCTTCAGTGCCTCTCCGGAGTGGAACAGTTGAAATCGCGACTCCGTGGTCGCAAGGAATCATGACGATGAAATGGCCTCTCTTTGCGCTTTTCGCCCTGGCGCTTTCCCTGGGTTTCATGCGTCCACCAGCAGAGCCCGCTTTGATCTGGTGGACGACACACAGCCTCGAAAAACTTCGACCGTTCGATCGCCGGCCCGACAATGCCGCACTAGCAGTGAAGATCAGCGCTGCGCGTAATGAATTCGAACCCTTCCAGGTGGTGTTGCGAGCGGAAGGCAGGGACATCGAATCCGTGGACGTCGAAGTCACGGAGCTGCGCGGAAAAGGCGGCGCGACGATCCCGGCGAGCTCCGTATCGATTTATCTGGAGCGGTACATCAACCTCGCCGCCGCGTCCTCGGACGAGGGTGCAACGGGCGAGTGGCCGGACGCATTGATTCCGCGCGTGGATCGCTACTTCAACGAAAAACGGTCGGCATTACCGGTGAAGTTGGTGCACGACCGGACGCAGCCTGTCTGGATCGATGTCTACGTCCCGGTTTCGGCAAGTCCCGGTCTCTACCAGGGGCAGATTCGTGTCTCGAGCGGAGGCACGAGCCACGCAAGTATCCCGCTCGAACTCGAAGTCTGGAACTTTCAGCTGCCGAGCACCTCCAGCCTTCCGACGACGTTCGGATTCAGCGGAAACACCGCAGTCCGCGCCCACCGCGGCAAGTACACCAGTGATGACGATATCGGGGCGCTGACCAGTCTCTACCAGAAGGCGGCTCTCCTTCACCGGATGACACTGGACACCAGCGCAGGTCTGGCTCCGTTAGTGAAGGCCGCCGGCAACGACGTGCAGATTGACTGGACACACTATGACCGATTCATTGGCCCAATCATGAATGGTCTCCTGTTTCCGCAGGGCCAGCCGCTCCAGGGAGCGAGGGCCACTTCCGTGGCTTTGCATACGCCGCGTTCGCTGACCACGCCTGAACAGCAGATCGAATTCTGGCGAAAGACGGCCCAGCACTTTCGCGACAAAGGATGGTTCGACCGGCTGTTCCATTACCTCTGGGACGAACCGAAAGCAGCGGACTATCCCGCAATGATCGCGTTGGGCCGAGTCGTTCGTCGCGCGGACCCCGCTGTCAGGAACCTGGTGACGGCCCCCCTCAATCCAGAGTGGTCGGATTTCATGGATATTTGGAGTCCTCTCATCAATTGCTTCGAGCGAAAACCGGAGCATTCGGACTTCTGCAATCCCATGGTTGAACGCAGCGCTTACGATCCCGAAATGACGAAACGCAAGAATCTGTGGTGGTATCAATCATGTGCTTCCCACGGATGCTTCATCGTCGGCGGCGATTATTTTCGGGGCTGGCCGAGTTACATGATCGACACCGCTCCGGTTCGAAACCGGATCATGGAATGGCTCACCTGGAAATATGGGATGCAAGGCGAGTTGTATTTCGCCACGAATGAAGCCTACGTACAAAAGCCAGATCCATGGAAGGACGTCAGTCTCTTCGGCGGCAACGGTGACGGGACATTGTTCTATCCGGGCCTTCCGAAAATCATTGGCGGAACCACACACATCCCGATCGAAAGCATGCGCCTCAAATTGATTCGCGAGGGACTCGAGGATTACGAATACTTCACGATGCTGGCAAAACTCAAAAGCCCGGCCGTGGTCACCGATTCGATCAATGGCGTCTTACGATCGACTTTCGATTTTGATCAGGATCCGAAAAAACTCTACAGCGTGCGCGACTCGATGGGTCGCGAGATCCACAAGCTTTCAACGCATTGATCCGATAAGGCCTCTCACCTGCACTTCCCCCATAAGAGCGGTTTTTACTCGGGGGAAAACCATGCAAAACAGAATCCAAACTCCAATGTGGGTTGCGGGGCTCGCGCTTGGGCTCGCCGTGGCCGTTGGAGGACTTACCGGCACCGCCGTTCAGAGCAGCGGCCAGCAGCCCGTATTCACCGTTGCGTCCGAAACACGGACACAGGTCGTGTTCGAACAGGGATTTTCGCCCGTCATAAGAAAGGCGGCTCCCGCAGTCGTCAATATTTCTTCATCGCGCGTGGTGCGGACGCAAGGCGGTGGACTGGGGTCGATGGACGAGCAGTTTCTGCGGCGATTTTTCGGTGAGGATTTTGCGCGGCAGTTTCGAATTCCGCGTGAACGGCGAGAACGCAGTCTTGGATCCGGCGTGATCGTCAGTCCAGACGGCTACATCATGACGAACAGCCACGTGGTTGACGGCGCCACGGATGTAAAAGTCGCATTGTCGGATAACAGCGAGTTGACCGGAAAGATCATCGGCACCGATCCAGGCACGGACATCGCGGTGATCAAGATCGCTGGACAGCGCCTTTCCACACTGCCGTTCGGCGATTCGAACAAGGTCGAAGTCGGAGATATCGCGCTCGCGCTGGGAAATCCCTTTGGAGTCGGCCGTACTGTAACGATGGGCATTGTCAGCGCGACCGGGCGTGGCGGCCTCGGAATCGAAGACTATGAAGATTTCATCCAGACGGATGCTTCGATCAATCCCGGCAACTCCGGCGGACCTCTCGTCAATATTCGAGGCGAATTGATCGGCCTGAACACCGCGATATTGAGCCCCACGGGCGGCAATCTCGGCATCGGCTTCGCGATCCCGGCCAACATGGTCCGCAGCGTCATGGACCAGATCGTGAAGACGGGAAAAGTCACGCGCGGTTATCTGGGCGTCCATGTTCAGGACATCACTCCGGACCTCGCAAAGGTCTTGAAGCTCGGTCAGACTCGTGGAGCTCTTGTCGTCGACCTGGATCCGAAAGGTCCGGCCGCAGCCGCCGGGCTGCAGCGCGACGACGTCATCGTCGAAGTCAATGGAAAGGCGATCGAGGATCAGCGGGCGCTTCGCCTGTTGGTAAGTTCGATGGCGCCGGCAGCACAGATCCAGATGCGCGTTCACCGCAATGGCCAACCGCGAAACGTCACGCTGGCCCTCAAAGAATTGCCACCGGTCAAAGAACCCATCGAGGAATCCTCGTTGCGTGAGAAGCCGGCTCCGTCCGTTCCGGAAGAGAATCAGCAGAGGCTGGGTATCGCGATGACCGAACTGACGCCGGAGATCGCGCAACAGTTGGAAGTGCCGCCCAGCGTCAAGGGTGTGGTCGTTGCCGATGTTGAAGACGGCAGCGCTGCGGACGAGGCGGGCCTTCAGGTGGGCGACGTGGTCCAGGAAGTGAATCGAAAGCCAGTCCGGACGGTGACTGAGTTCCGGTCCGCGCTTTCGAGACGCGGCTCAGGTCCGACGCTGTTTCTGGTGAACCGTGAAGGACATAACGTCTATGTGGCGTTAGAGCCGCGCTAAACAGCGTCTGGTGGTTCACAACGTGCGTACTCCCTCAGGCGGAGTACGCACGTGAGGCCCATTTCCCTGCTCTACCATGATGTGGTTCTTCCCGGAAACCCGGACGCCAGTGGTTTCCCCGGCGGGGATGCTGCGATTTACAAACTCGACCTCGCGGAATTTCAGCGACACCTCAGCTCAATTCAGCCGGCAATCTTAAAATCCACCAGGCCCGTCCGGCTCACTTTCGATGACGGCGGCGCCAGCGCCCATTCTCTGATCGCCGGACTTCTTGAAGCATTCGGATGGCGCGGCTACTTTTTCGTCACCACAAACTGGATCGGCAAAAACGGTTTCCTCAACGAACACGAGATCCGTGATCTTCGCCGCCGGGGACATCTCATCGGCAGCCATTCCTGTTCGCACCCGCCACGCATGTCTCACGGCTCGTATACGGAGATTGGCTGCGAATGGAAGAACAGCATCGCGAGACTGTCCGAAATCCTCGGCGAGCCCGTCACACTGGCATCGGTGCCCGGTGGCTACTACACGCGCAAAGTCGGCGCTGCCGCAGCTGAAGCGGGCATCCGGACTCTGTTCACCTCGGAACCTGTGACGTCATCTCACAGCGTGAACGGCTGTCTCGTCGCGGGACGCTACGCGATTCAGCGCGGAGCTTTGGCCGCCACGGCCGCTGCAATCGCCTCCGGAGCGATTGCGCCTCGGTGTCGTCAATGGGTGTTCTGGAACATGAAGAAGGTTGCGAAGGCTGTAGGCGGGAATCAATGGCTGCGAATGAGGAAATGGGTTTTCAACGGGTCCCCCACGTTGTGAGTGACAAGTTTCGGGAGGCATAGACGGAGTACCAACAATGAAAGTCACATACGTCAGTCACGCATGTTTACTGTTCGACACCGGAACGACGCTTATCGCGACGGATCCATGGTTCGACGGTCCGGCATTTTGCGATCAATGGAATGTATTTCCGAAACCGGTCGAAACGAGCGGAGTCGAGGCTGCGTCGACAATCCTCATCTCCCATCCGCATGAAGACCACATGCATGAGCCCACGCTCCGGCGGCTGTGCGCGCGACCGAAGCGTTTGTTCTATCCGTTCTACTGGTATCCGGAAACGATCGCGTGGCTGCGTTCCGCAGGAATGGGAGAAGTTGTAGAGGCCCGGTCAGGAAAGTCGTATGCGATCGACAGCAACACCACCGTGACATTCGTCGGAGCGCCGGGACAAAACAGCATCATCGTTGTGGAGTCAGGCGGCCAGGTGATCGTCAACGTCAACGACGCTCTCCATTCCGAAGCGACCCCTCTCATCGATACATATGTGCAGCTGATCACGAAACGCTGGCCGAAAATCGACGTTGTCTTCTGCGGTTTCGGCGGAGCCAGTTACTATCCCAATGCTCTCCACTCCGGCGGCAAAGACGATCAAGCCATCGCACGATTAAGGGAACAACTCTTCATCCATAACTTCTGCCGGATCGTGCATGGACTCGCTCCGCGCCTCGCCGTTCCGTTCGCAGCGGATTTCGTCCTCCTCGCGCCGCATCAGCGGTGGATAAACGACGTCCGGTTTTCGCGTGAGGACATTCCCACGTATTATGCGCAGCACTTTTCCGATAACGGACGCACGACAGTATGTGCGATGTACCCGGGCGACTGGATCGTCGATGGTGTTGTCCAACGGCGGTCGCCGTACCGGCGAGAACTCGCGGGCGGGCGGCTCGATCATCTGGTGCCGTTACAGTATCCCGAAGAAGTGTCCGCGTTCCGGGCGGCAGACCGACCGCCCGATCACTCCGGTGATTCATGGGCGGGCCGCCTGGCGGCGCATCTCGATACCGAAAGAAAGTTTTACGCTCGAGGCGCATTCGACGGCGTGCGGTTCAGTCTTCGTCTGCGTGACCTGCCTGGGCACAACTGGTTCGACATAAGTTGGAATGGCCAACGGTTCGAAGTTGTCCAGACCGTTTCGCCCGCGGCGAGTTCGATGGCGAAAATCGAAACCACGACGTCGGTGCTCGAAACGTCGATTCAAAGCGATTGGGGCGGCGACGCGATAACGATCGGTTACGCATGCGACGTGACCGTCCTCGACAGCACAAGCGCCGGCAAAGCCCGGCTGTGCGTCTCACTGCTTACGCGGTATCCGCGACCGAAGTCCTACGCGCTGCGTTTTCCGATTCGCACCCTGGATTACCTCTATCAGTCGGTCCCGATGATCCGCGCCCGCGCGCGAAGCAAATTCAAAGGCCCGGACCTGATTACGAGCGTGCACTGGCTGACCGGCAATGTTAAAGCGATCCGCACGGCGTACGGGCTGCCGGAAGTGAAGTGAACGCGGATTCCACTGTGCCTGTAGGGGCGGTCTGTGACCGCCCGATTCCTGCGATTTTGCAAATTGTGGGCGGTCATAGACCGCCCCTACAGTTCCGGAACGAATCGTGCACAACTTCATAAGACGTCGCTATGAGTGTGATCAAACTGATTGACGCCCTGAACATCGTCAAGACCGCGCCACGGCAGGAAGCGCGAGCTCTGAATGTCTTCCTGGTTTGCGGCTTCACTCCGCTCCACATGCAGACGTTCCTGACCGCTCATCTGCAATTGCGGTCTCCCGACCGTTCGGTCCAGGTGCAAACGGGTCTTTACGGCGATATCGCCGGTAATCTCGAACGTGCTGCCGAAGCAGGACCCGACGCCATCGCGCTGGTTCTGGAGTGGCCGGACTTCGATCCTCGCCTCGGCATTCGTGCCGCCGTGAGCCGCACTCCTTCACTCGAGGAACTGCAGGACAGCATCAGCCGAAAAGCAAACCTCATTCAACACGTCATCGAGACCCGGCTGCCGAACACGACGATCGCCGTTTCCCTGCCCACGATCGCAGCGCGCACAAACGTCGCGCAACCCTGCTGGCTTACAACGGGTCTGGAAATGGCACTGACAAGACGCATCGCGGATTTCAAAACCTGGGCATTGGGCCACAGGAGCATCCGCGTCCTCAGTTCACAACGGCTCGACACGCTATCCCCATCGAATACACGATCCGACGTCCGCTCGGAGATGACCGCCGGCTTTCCATATCAACTGCATCACGCGTCCGTTGTAGCCGATCTGCTCAGCCGGCTGATCCGGCCTCCGCTGGCGAAGAAAGGTCTCATCACCGATCTCGACGATACGCTCTGGAGCGGCATCGTCGGCGAAGTCGGCGACGAAGGAATTTCGTGGTCGCTCGAGCGCAATAGTCATACGCACGCGTTGTATCAACAGCAGCTCCGTACGCTGGCCGGCGCTGGAGCGTTTGTCGCGGTCGCCAGCAAGAACGATCCTGACGTGGTTCAGCAGGCGTTCCGGCGATCGGACCTGCTGCTGGACGCGAATCAGATGTTCCCTGTCGAAGTGAGCTGGGGACCGAAGTCGGAGGCGGTCCGCCGGATTCTGCAAGCCTGGAATGTGGGACCCGACAGCGTTGTCTTCGTCGATGACAGCCCGATGGAACTGGCCGAGGTGCAATCGGCTTTTCCGGAGATCGAATGCCTGCCTTTCCCGAAGAACGATCCGCAGGCCTGCATCGAGTTGTTCGATCAACTTCGCGACCTCTTCGGCAAAAACGCGATCTCGGCGGAAGACACCCTGCGCGTCGAGAGCATTCGGGCGCCTGCACTCTTGACGAAGGAATTTCTCGAAGACTGCGAGGCCGAGATCACGTTCAGCGAGATCAAGGACCCCTCCGATTCGAGGCCGCTCGAACTCGTCAACAAGACAAACCAGTTCAATCTCAACGGAAGGCGCTTCACAGAGACGGAGTGGCGGGACTATCTGGCCGACCCGGCTTCGAAGCTGCTCGTCGCCGGCTACAAGGACAAGTACGGGCAACTCGGAAGAATCGCCGTTGCCGGCTCGCGGGCGGACGGCGGGAGTGTAAGCGTCGATTTCTGGGTGATGAGCTGCCGAGCGTTCAGCCGCCGAATCGAGCATCAATGCCTTCGACGGCTGTTCAGCACAGCCGGAGCCGGCGAAATCCATTTCGATTTCACGCCGACCCAACGCAATGGTCCGCTTCAGGAGTTCTTCACAGGCCTTCTCGATCGGGCGCCGCAGGGCCGCTTTGGCTTGTCCGGCGACGCGTTCGAACGAAAGTGCCCGCAGTTATTTCATACCATGAAGGAATTGTTATGAACGATCTCGAAGAAAGACTGGCCGATTGTTTCCAGGCGGCGCTGCCCGGCATTGCGCGGAGCGAACTCCGTAACGCGAGTATGAAATCAACGCCGGGATGGGATTCGGTAGTAACGATCACGCTGCTGAGCCTCATCGAAGAATCCTTCGGAGTACAGACTCAAGCCGCCGACATCGAAAAGCTGACATCGTTTGAGTCGATGCGCGATTACCTCGCACAGGGCGCTGCGCATGCGTCTCGTTGAATACACGCCGGACCACTTCGATCTTCTTCACGCGGCTGCGTCGCGCATGGCGAGCCGCAACCTGCGGCATCGCGCATTCGTGAATCACTACTATGCGTCGTCGCCCTGGTGCAGGTTGCACCTTCTGGTGTCGCGCGAAGACAACGTTGTCGGGGCGCTTGGCCTGGAACGCATGCCGTTCCGATTCGGATCGCAACACGTCACGATAGGGTTCGGCACGAACTATTACTCGCTGGAGCCCGGAGCAGGAGGATTCCTGTTCATGCATTGGTTGAAGAACTGCGACGTCGGAATGTCGTTTGGCGGATCTCCAGACGCGCATCATGTGATCCGCAGCCAGCGATGGCCGTACTTCGACGGTATCGGTGTCTATCTGCTCAACAAACCATACGAAGTGTATGCCGGCGATCCCGCGTGGAAACGGACCGCGAAGCGGCTGGCGCGTTACGGCGCCCGCCGGCGCATCGCAAGTTACAGCCGGAACATTCCCCCGCAGGTTGCAAAGCGGATATCGGTCCGTGAAGAGAGCGCGTTTGCGGCTGACCTGCTGCCTCGCACATCCCCATTCGAATTCCGATTCACGCCCGGCGTCGATTACCTGGCCTGGCGATACAACTCGCGGCTTCCCTTCGTCCGGTACCGGCTTTTTCGAATCCTCGACGGTGGGAAAACGCGCGGGTATGTCGTGCTGAATGAGAGCCCGGAACGAATCCTCGTGTCGCAATGTGACGGCGAGGACCCGGAAGCGCTGGCCTGGGGCGTCGTTATGAGCGTTTTGAAAGCCGGCGAAACCGATGAGTCGCCACGCACGGTGAAGTTGACCTGCAGTAATCCGGCCATGCAGCAGGTGTACCGTAGTGTCGGATTCAAAGCCGAGTCGGAACACCCATTCGCGCTCGGATCTTTGCGACGCGGAGTCGCGCCGCCGGCGGATTCGCCGACATCGAACTGGCTCGTGAACTATGACTGGGGCGACAACGGCCTCTTAGATTTGTCGGATTCGACGGATTTGCCCGAGACCGCGCCGGTCACACCGCGATCAGTTTCTTCTGAATCGCGTATTTGATCAGCTCCGCGCGATCGTGCACGCCGATTTTCTTCATCAGATTCGTCTTGTGCGCATCGACGGTCTTGACGCTGAGATCGAGGCGGGTGGCGATCTCCTTCACAGAAAGTCCCTCAGCCAGCAGTTTCAGGACTTCCCGCTCGCGAGGGCTGAGGCGGTCGTAGCTCGTCTGCGGCCGGTTGGTGTTCTTGACGTAAGTCTCCATCACCTTCTTCAGCACGACGGGACTCAGATAGCGCTCCCCTTTCTGAACCATCTCGATCGCGTAGAGAAGCTGGGATGCGGGAGCATCCTTGATGATGTATCCCGCCGCACCCGCTTCGAGGCAACGCGCCACGAGTTCCTCTTCGTCGTGCATGGTGAGGATCAGTACTTTTACGGTGGGGTCGAACTTGTGGACCTGCTGCGTGGCTTCGAATCCATTCATATCGGGCATGGAAACGTCCATCAGCAGCAGGTCCGGCCTGAGATGTTTCACCTGCTCGACAGCCTGCCGGCCATCTCGCGCCTCTCCCACGATTTCCAACGATGGCTCATTCCGGAGCATGGCCTTGATGCCTTCGACAAAGAGGGTGTGATCGTCACAGATGAGGATTCGGGTCTTGGTCACCATCTACTAGCATAGAGAAGATGCGGCAAACGGCACAAGGGGACCGGCTGGCCGGCCCCTCTCCCGCCGGGACCCACCGGGAGAGGGCGGCCCCTACCCCTAAGGTTTCCACTTCAGCGCCTGATCGATTGTATTGACCGCAACCGCGTGATACGTCGGACGCGCGCGCTTGTAGATGTCCATCGCCATCACTTTGCCCCAGTCAGTTTTCGCGAGGTCACCATACAGCGGCGCGACGAACTTGCGGCGGCCCTGCGAGGTCAGGAAACGCTCGAGGGCGGGAAACGACGGCTTGTACTGGTTGCGGATCGCGATCCTCAGCCATGCGAAAAGAATCTCGCTGTTGCCGGCCGCGGAAAGTTTAAACGTTTTGTCGAGGTCCGCCAGGCGCGGCTCGGGAATCGCATCCGGCAACGCTCGCAGGAAGTGCAGCCATTCGAGAGTTGACCACTTCGATGTCGTCAGCGCCGATGCAGCCGAACCGTTTTTCCATGCGGCGACCTGAGTATCGACCGCTGCCAGCGCGTCCGACTTCACCGGCGGCAGATTATCGGGAATACCGGGTTCGAATACCCACGCCTGAACATTGACGCGTTCCGCCTCGCCCGCCTGAAACAACTTTTGCTTCATTTCATCAAGCATCTTCGCGGAGGTCATCGGCAGGAAGGCAAAGCGGTCGAAGTATTCGCGAAGAAAGCCATCGAGCCGCTCGCGCCCGACGACGGATTCGACTGTCTGCAGAAACGCCGCTCCCTTCTCATACGCGATATCGGTCATGCCTGCATCCGGATCTCTTCCGGCCAGATCGAGATGCAGCCGTGTGTCCGGCCCACGCGCGCCCAATTCCTCGACAGCGGCCTGCATGTCCTGCCGGCCGATTTGTCGCAGCATGTCCGCGTAGGGTTTGCCCCGCAGTTCTTCCATGATTCGCGCCTCGATGTACGTCGTGAAACCTTCATTCAACCAGAAGTCATTCCACGTCGCGTTTGTCACAAGATTGCCGGACCAGGAATGAGCGAGTTCGTGCGCCACGAGATTCACGAGCGATCGATCGCCTGCGAGAACGGTCGGCGTGGCGAACGTGAGCGTTGGATTTTCCATGCCGCCGAAAGGAAACGACGGCGGGAGAACCAGGATGTCGTACCGGCCCCATCGATAAGCCCCGTACAACTTCTCGGCGGCCGTAATCATCTGATCGACTTCATTGAATTCGTTGGCCGCACGCGCCACGACAGACGGCTCGGCATACACACCCGTGTTCTTTCCGATCGCTTTGAAAGCGATATCACCGACGGCGAGCGCGAACAGATAAGGTGGAATCGCCTTATCCATCTTGAATCGGTATACCGAGCGTCCGCCCGCGTCTTTCTCGCCTTCCGGCTGGACGTGCTCGGCGCTCATGACGGCGCGCATGCCGGCCGGAACGTGGATCGCGGCGTCGTACGTCTGGCGAATGCCCGGGCTGTCCTGGGTCGGCACCCACGTCCGCGTGAGAATCGCCTCACCTTGTGTAAACAGAAACGGCAGTTTCTTCCCGGCAGTCTGCCGGGGAGAGAGCCATTGCACCGCCGCTGCTTCCGGAGAGGTTTCGTACTCGATCGAGATCGTGTCGCCCTGTGCAGGCAGCGTGATCCTCAGCGGCGAGCCCATGAATTCCTTCGAGCCTTCGACACTGAACATCAACGGCGCGCCCATCGCGTCTTTGACCTGCTTGATCCTCAGATCCCGCACGTCGAGCACGATGGCCGATGCTCCGGCCTCGCGCTTGATCGTCAGCTTTGCCGTTCCCACGAGTTTACGGGCATCAAAGTCCGGCGTGAGATCGAGCGAGACATGCGTCACGGCTGCCTTTTCCGGCTCCGCGTAAGAGTGGACATCCCGCTGGGAAACCGCAGGCTGCGCTGCAGGCCCGTCCCGCGCGGGCGTTTCGGCCGGCTTGTTCTCGGCGCAGGCCGCAAAGAGGATGAGAAGGCACGAAAGAGTGGCAAATCGGAGGTGTCTCATTCGATGGAGAATACCGCAAAAAATCCTCGCGGTGAGGCGTTATGATGGAGGCAACGCAATCGCGAAAAACATAGATGGAGTAAATTCGGGGTCAGGCACGTAGAGCTGATAATTCAAGTGCCTGACCCCAGGGCACGCGCTGAGGAAATGCTATGCGGACTGTCGGCGACCTTATTAAGGGAAGATCGTTCTATACGACCACAGCGGATCGATCCGTGTGGGAGACGGCGCAGTTTATGGCGGAAAAAGACATCGGAGCCGTGCCGGTTCTGGACGGCAGCCGGTTAGCCGGAATCTTTTCAGAGCGCGACATCATCAAACGGGTTGTTGTTGCCGGCAAGGACGTGCAGACCACTCCCATCAAAGACGTCATGACGACCGAACTAATCGTGGCGCAAAGCACGGATGAGACCTCGGCGGTCCTCGAAAAGATGCAGAGGTATCGTTGCCGGCACATGCCGGTGGTTACCCAGGAGCGTCTGGTCGGCTTCCTCTCGCTGCGCGATCTGCTTTGGGCCGATATCGAAGAGAAGGATGCTCAGGTCCAGCAGTTGAACACCTACATTTATTACTCACCTGAGAATCGCTAATTCGGGGTCTGACCCCGAATTAGATCGATTAAAATACGGCGTATGCTCTTCATACTTCGATTCACCAACAAACCCGAAAAGGCGGCGCTGGTGCCGCAGTTGTATCCGGCTCATATGGAATGGCTCAAAGAACGGCAATCCGCGATCCTCGTGGCTGGAGCCATTCGAACCGACCCGGATGCGCCGCCGGTCGGCGGGCTGTGGATTGTGCAGGCAGACAGTAAGGCTGACGTCGAAAAACTTTTCCAGACGGATCCGTTCTGGGTGAATGACCTGCGCCAGGGATACGAGATCCTCTATTGGACGAAAGCGTTTCCGGACAAGATCACTCCGGTGTAAAGGCTATTCGACAGGGAACCCCAACTGAGACCAGCCGGGCTGGATGACACGGCCCATCGGATCTCTCGCTCCGCCGAAGCCGCCCTGCATGTTGGAAACGTCTTCGAATCCCTCTCGCGTCAGCAGATCGCCGGCGAACTGTGACCGGCCGCCGGCCTGGCATGCGACGATGATCTTCTTGTCTTTCGCGAACTGCGCGGACACGGCGCTGACGAAATCCGGATTCGGTTTCATCTGGCGAGTCGCCGGATCGGGCCAGACGACCGGAATGTTGATGGATTTCGGCACATGGCCGTTCCTGTATTCCTGTTCGGTTCGGACGTCGATGTAAACAGCGTTGCCGTCGTCGTCGAGAATCTGTTTCGCCTGTTCGGGAGTGATTTGTTTAACGCTCATATGGGCATTATGAATCACTACATCGCCAGCTCAATCCAAAACCTGCTGCCGCGGCCCGGTTTGGATTCGATACCGACGCGGCCGCCCATCAGCTCCACCGCTTTGCGCACGGAGGGCAAGCCGAGGCCGATGCCCGGATATTCCTGCTCCGAGTAGATCCGTACGAACGGCATGAAAATCCGTTGCCGGTCCTGTTCGGAAACGCCAATGCCGTTGTCGTCGATGACGATCCGGCACAGATCGCGCTTCACCGAAGCGGACACGGTAATCTCCGGCTGCACGCCCGCCGGCACGAACTTGATCGCATTCGACAGCAGGTTCGTCAGCGCGATCTTCAGTAACGTCGGATCGGCCTGGATCGTCCGCGGCCTGGCCTTGATGGTCACGTTCGCGTTGCGGCTGCGTATTTCACCCTGCAGGTTGCGCACGCAGGTTTCAATGTATGTCCGGAGATCCAGCGGCTCGTACCGCACTTCGCCGCGGCCGAGCCGCGAAAAATTCAAGAGCGAATCGATCAGTTCGCGCATTTCCTGAGCGGCCCATCGGATCCGGTCGAGATCCTGTTTGCCCTCGGCCGAAAGCCGCTCGGAGTCCGATGAGGCCACCGCTTCCGCGAACATCGTTACCGCGCGCACCGATGCCCGAACATCGTGCGACATGGCCTGAATGAACGCCTCGAGATCCTCGTTCCGCAGCTTCAACTCGAGCGACGTCCTTCGCGCCCGCAGCAGAATTTCCACGCGAGCCTGCAGTTCGAATTTGGAGACAGGGGTTGTGATCGAGTCATCCACAAAGTGCCAGAGTTGCGGCTTGCGCGCCCACATGTCGCTGCGGTGCGAGAGGAGAATGACGGGCAGGATGCCGGGTTGTTCGGCGTCGCGGCGCGCTTCAAGTTCCGTCTTGAATCGCGTCAGGTTCGGATTATCGATGATGCAGAGATCGAAGTTCTCCTCGAGCGGTTCTCCCGGAGTGTGCTCTCCGACGGAATGGTAGGCAGACAGAAACGCATTGAGCAGGTTTCGGTTCTCTTTGCTTTCGAGGATGAGAACGATGCGCGCCATAGCTCAAGCGGTCAGGCCGCGCTCAGTGGAACCTGCAATCCTGTGCCGGTCAAACGCATCGGGTAGTGTCCCGGATGAAAATCCGAACCGCGGAATTTCGTGACGCGGATGCCGCGGCCTTCATGCGTGGACTGCAGTTCGATGACGCCGTCCACGTCTCGCGCGCATTCCCGGTCTTCGGAACCCACGATCATTGTCGCGCCGCGCTGTGTTGCGAACCTGAAAAAGGATTGAGCGAGCCGGCGATGATGGAACGGGTCCGTGGCCAGACTGCGGAACTGTCCGAAGCCATCGACGAAAATGCGGTGGGGTTGGAATTCGCTGATCGCCTCGGAGATCCGATAACTGATCGGTTCGCGCTCAACTTCGGCCGGAGAAAAAATGTCGTACGTCTGAACTTCCGAAAACACTTCTGCCGGCGGCGAGAGATCGAGGATCTTCACCCGATCCATGTTCATGCCAAGCGACGCCGCGTCGGCGCGGATGTTCTCGGCTGGTTGCATGAACGTGATGAAAAGGCCGCCTTCTGCCGCAGACACGAAATGCAGGCCGAGCATTGTCTTTCCTGAACCGGGCTCGCCCTGAACGAGGTACACGCGGCCCGGCAGCAGGCCGCCACGAAGAATGAAATCGAGTCCTTCGATTCCTGTGGGAACACGCATGGGATTCATCCCGCCCAGGGCCGGCAGAGCGGCTGCTTGACCGCGATTGAGAGTTCCTGAACGAACGTAAGGTGTCCGCTGGATGGAATCGACATGTTATTGCCGTGCACGGTGAACTGCCCGGCGCGGAGCGCATTCAGGATCTCGTCCCGCTGGATCTGTTCCGCCTTGACCTCGAGGTAAACCGGCTTCATGGCCTGCGCCATCTTGTGAAGGTCGATCCCGCAATAGGCTGCCGCCTTCAGGTTTGATAGTCGAATGCGTTTCAGAAGCTGAAACGAATCCGCGCGCGGCGCAACGGTGCCATCGTAGCGGCCGTTCCAGATTTCGATGCCATCGAGTTTTCCACGGATGGCGCCGATCAGGTTGATGCTTCCCACGGGCGGGTGCGCCAGCACCGCGATGCCCCCCGCTTCATGTATACCGTCCACGAGCTCTTCCATGGTCGCAGCGCGAACACGTCTGGTAATGCCATAGCCCAGGATGTGAATGGTTCCTCCCTTGAGTGCGAACTCAAGGCCTGGAATGACGAGAAAGCGCGGGCTGGAAAGGGATTCACAGAGGGCGACGTATTCGCGCATCCGCTCTTCATCAAAGACTTCGGCGTGATCGCTCACGGCAATGAAGCTCATGTCTGTTTCTTTGAACGTCTGAACGATGCGGTCGAGCGACGCCTCTCCATCCGAGAAGACACTATGAACGTGCAGTACACCTCGCATGAGGCGGCTTACCTCGCGATCTTGAACATCTCTTTGACTTCAACCGGGACCTCGTGATCGCGCGTTTCATTGTGCTTGTTCAGAATCGTCTTCAAGCCGACGAACGCAAGGTACAGGATTTCAACAGACGCGATTACGGATGTGAAAATGACCCATGCCATACCTATTGCCTCATAGATGCTCATTTCGCCTCCAGGTGTCTGCGGTGATGTTTTTCTCAACCGACGTTAGGCTTGCAACTCAAGCACCACGTCCGGCGAACACGTCGAGTTCGACGACAGACCCATCGGCGGCGTGAGCAGACCCAAAGTCTTGAATGAATTGTTTGTGCCAGAACTCGAAAACGAGCAGAGACCAGACTTCCTGATATCCCGAAAACCGACCGCGCTCCTGCAGACTCACAATCTCTTCAACGGCTTGGCGATCGAAAAACTCGTGGCAGGCCGCGTTTCGAGCAAGCAGTGTGTCGCGTACAAAGTCTCGCAACTCATATCGGAACCAGGTCTCGGCGGGCATCGGGAACCCCTTCTTTGACCGGTTCAGGATCGAAGGTGGTACCGCATTTCCCACAGCTTGACGCAGCAGCCATTTTCCGAGACCGTCGCGTACCTTCATGTTGTCCGGCAGCGTGGCAATGAACTCCACCAGCTTGTGATCCAGGAACGGCACGCGAAGCTCAACGGCGGTGGCCATCGTCATTTTGTCGGCTTTGAGCAGCAGGTCTTCAGGCAGCCAAACCTTCGCATCGGCGTACAACATGCGATTCAACGGTGATGCGTCGGCGACCCTGCCGAAATATTCCGCGAAAACCTCGTCGAGACACGCCTCCGCTTTCTCAACACGTTCGATTCCGGCAAGAGCGAGCCGCGTCTCGAGCGGCACGCCTTTCACCACGCCTCGATAGTGGCCTTCGATGCTTGTGCCCACGCGTCGAAGGTACGCGCGCACCCGGCTGCCGAGTGGAAGACGCGCCGCAACGGGAAACGCGGACGCGAGCGGACCTGCCTTCCGGCGCACCTGATCAAGCGCAAGAATCCGGCGATACAGCGTGTAGCCGGCCATCGTCTCGTCTGCGCCTTCACCGGAAAGGACGACCGTGATGTAGTTCCGCGCGAGTTTCGAAATGAAGTAAAGCGGAATGCAGGTGGGGTCCGCCATTGGCTCGTCCAGATGCGACACCATCGTTGGAATGGCTTCGCGGAAATCGCGGCCGTTCATCCTGAATTCGTGATGATCCGCGCCGAAATGCGCCGCCGCCTCGCGAGCGAAAGTAAATTCATTGGCAGCCTCGATCTCGGTTGATGCGGGACCGCCCGGCTCATATCCCACGCTGAATGTCTTCACGCGCTCGCCTCCGGTGATCCGGCTCATTAGAGCGAGCATCGCGGTCGAATCGAGTCCGCCGCTGAGAAACAGTCCAAGCGGAACTTCCGCGATAAGCCTCAGCCGTACACTCTCTTCCAGCAGATGAGAGAACTCCGCGATGGTTTCGGCGTCATCGCGCCCGGCATTGGGGTTGTCGTGGCTGCTGCCGTAGTTCAGGTCCCAGTACTTGCCGATCTTTGTCCCGCCCGCATCGACAGTCATCAAGTGCCCGGGCTGCAGCTTGAAAATGTTCTTGAACATCGTCCGTGGACCGGGCACATACCGGAGGGCGAGATACAGGTCGAGCGACTGACGATCCACTTCCCGCGGCACACCGGGATGCTGCAACAGGGCCTTGATCTCCGACGCGAACACGAAGAAGTCGCTTCCCACGTAGTAGTACACCGGCTTGATGCCCATCCGGTCGCGCACAAGCAGCAACCGCTTCCGCCAGCGATCCCAGACGGCAAATGCGAACATGCCCCGGAAATCGCGCATGCATTCGTCGCCGTATTCTTCGTAGGCATGGACGATCGTTTCGGTATCCGAGCGAGTGGCGAACTGATGCCCCTTTGCGATGAGATCGCCGGTGAGATCGGCGTAGTTGTAGATCTCACCGTTGAACACCACAACCACTGAACCGTCTTCATTGAAGATCGGCTGCTTTCCTCCGCTGAGATCGATGATGCTCAGCCGCCGATGCCCCAGGCCTGCGTTGCCGTCCACGAAGTATCCGTGATCATCCGGGCCGCGATGCGCCTGCGCCCACGACATTCGCTCGACAAGGCCGCGATCGACCGGATCAGCCGTGTTGAAGTTGACGATCCCGCAAATCCCGCACATACACTTTCCTTTCGTCGTCTCCGCGTTCAATGAGGATGCCGTTATCCCAGAAATAGGCCTGGACGTACGGAATCATCTCGGAGCTTTCAAAAATCGTTTCTCCCCGATAACGGAACGAATACGCATTCACGGCCAGCAGCCGGTGGAGGCTGCTGTTTTCCGTCCGCAGCCAGAAGAACTCGCCCCGCATCTCATAGTCGAGAAGCTGCATGTCGCCGTCCTCGACTGCGACAACTGCAATGTCGTCGTACTCGCCATCGCGAATCGTCGCGGCGATCGTGTGGCTGGAATTGGCCTTGAACCGGCGGGCGCGAATGGACTGCCTCCCAGGCACCAGAAAGGACATCATCGCCGCAGGCGCCTTCGCTCGCATCAATGCCTTCAGCACCGGGCTGGCGTGGCGGTCGCCGTAGCCGGCCGACGCCCACCCTTGAATCGGATTGATCTGCCCGCAGAGAACCTCGGCGCTGACGGCATCCGAACCGAACATGCATAACTGAAGGCCGGCATCCTCGATTCGAGCGCGGCATTCGACCTCGCCCCGTTTTTCATCCGACATGACGGCGAGCTGTGCCTTCGACGCGAAGTGATAGAAGAAATCGAAATCGTGTTCACCCGTGCCATCAAATGCGTCGAGCACAATCCAGTAGTTGGGCTTGATATGCACGATCCTCCGCCGGTGTGGTACGACTCCCCGCGCCGAGGTGGTCCCTGTGTCGGCGTCGATGTAGTCGCTCTCGGTCAGCGGCAGATGCGTTCGCAGGCGGCCCGGCGTTTTCGTTTTCCAGCGAAATGTGTCCCCGGGTTCAGACTGGTCCTTGCCGTCGATGACGACTGTGTTGTGCGCGGCCGTGGACCGGAAGTAGCGGCGCCATTCCCGGGCGCAGTTGTAGACGGAAGTTCCGGGGTCGATCAGAAACTCGTGCCCGCCGCTGAAGACCGTGAGTGAAAGCGCGTCGGCGTGACTGTGTCCTCCGCTTCCGATGCCAAGACCGCCGCAATCGAATGTCACGTGCGTATCGTGCGCGCCCCATCCGGAACGCTGAATGAAATAGCCGCTCCCGGCGAATGCCCGGCATGGCTCCGACGGAGGTTGCGCGGCGAGTGAATCGAACATCGGCCACGCATCGGCGCCAAGCAGCCACAGCGACTCTTCGCGGAACCCGCGCGCCTGAAACTTGTAGTCGGGCCGGCCGAACAAAACCGACCCGGTCGAAAGGCCGTCGCGGAACGAGGTGTAATCGAGAGCATCGAGAGCCAGCACGCGGCCGCCGTCGTCGTCGCCGAAAAGCGGAATCGTTCCGTCGGGACGAGTGAGATAAACGACAAAATCGAGCATGCCGGAAAGGCCGTTCCATACCGTTTCCGGAAGCTGGATCCGATTGCGCCGCGCCAGCGCGAGCACGTGAAGGTAAAAGTCCGCTGCGTAACAGTGGTAGTACGAAGACAGCTCCCCGTAGACGCCGTCGCTCGAAACCTGCTTCTGCATTTCATCGATCAGCGTGGCCGCGCCGAAGTCGCGCCAGTTGTTCGCGCGAGGAAGCTCCGGAAACAAAACTCCGGCGATGAACAACGCAGCCGCCTCACCCATCAGATGTGTGTTGGGGCTCGTGTAAACCGATGGATACCGGTACACATGATCGAGCTGCGCGAACAACGACCGGCAGATGCGGCGAAGCCTCGACTCGTCCAGTGATTCGGACGGAAGCAACAGGAAGATTGTCCACAGCCAGGAAATGCACCGGATCGCGAGTTCCAGGCTCGATTGCCAGTTGACACCAAGCCACTTCGGGTTCTGATCAATCCAGCTCTCGATCTGAGCGATCGCTTCGCGCGCATAGGCCTCGTCGCCTGTAACAAAGAATGCCTTCGCAAGCCGGGGCAGGTGCTGATGTCGATTCAGTTCGTGAATGACCTTCGCATCGGCAGGCGGCGCATGGAGAAGGTCATAGTCGGCGTAGTATCGGCGCGGCCAGTCGAAACCGGAGATCGGATCGCGATGCCAATTGATCGACGCTCCCAGAGGAATGTTCCTGTAAGACAGAAAATTCACACGGTGCGCGCAGATAGCAGCGGACTCTTCGATGATCTTATCGAGCCACTCGGGATGCCAATGGTCGATGAACGAGACTGTGGCGTCCCGATTCTCTATTGAACTGTAGAAGCGATGCGTGGGCCCGTCCTGGAAATATGTCTTCAGCGAACCCCGCGCATGCCCGTCAAGATTGGCGAGCGCGTCCAGCTCCGGATCCTCGTCATGCCCGACGCCGCCGCGAAAGCGAAACCGGTCGGACTGGCGGCGGTACTGTTCGCGCAGCCGGTGTGCGATTTCGGGAGATGACATTCTTGTTAGTCTGCTGAATTTCATGTTTATTTACTTCGGCTCCTGCCGGCAAAAAGCCGATCTGATCTTCTCCACCAGGCCATCCACATCGCCGGGTTCAAACAACGACACACCGTCAGGCCGGGTCCCAACGTTGCTTGCAACCACTGGAACACCCAACGCGACCGCCTCGCGCACTGAGATGGAATCGCCGTCGCGGTAGGTCGGCCGGACGTACACATCGGCCCGGGCCATCAACGCGAGGCACAATTCGTGATCCAGGTCTCCGGCGAGACAAAACTCATCGCCCAGACCTTCCGGTCCTGGCCCTGCGCCCATCACAAGGCATCCGATGCGCGGGTGCTTTTGTTTCAACCGCGAGACGGCTTCGAGGAGAAGCTCGAATCCATACTCGGGCCGGAAAAACATCGTCGATGAAATCACTGGAGAATGCCGGCTGAACCAGCTCTCGATCTCGCAGGGCACAGGAACATCGGGCGCTTCGATCGGCAGAAACGCGGGCGTTATTTCGATGTGGTCCTTTGGGATTCCCAGGCCCGTAATGGCGCCGGCAATCTCCTCATTCACACACACGACGCGACGATAGAACAGACAGGCAAGCCGCAACGCCTGCCGCGTCCATGGCGAAGCACCCTGGATGTAGGCGGGGGCCATGCCTGAATGCAGAGTCAGAGCCGCGCCCGGCCCGAACTGACCGGCGAAACCGCACGCGAATGCGATCGCCCAGCTCTTCGAGTTGTGCCCGTTGGTGTGAACGTGGAGCATCCAGTCGTTCCAGACATGCCGGACGAGTTGCCGCGCGAGGTCCAGGCCGCCTGAGACGCGGATATATGCATCGCTCTCGGGCGCGCGAGGATCGATGTTAAGCACACTCGACTGCTGCCCCGTCCTCTTCATGTGGGCGTGCGCGCTCCACACGTGGACGGATATTCCGCCGTGCGGCGGCGGGTACGGCCCGACAAAAAGCACTTTCATCAATGAATCTCCGGCACCAGAGCTCGAAAGTAATGAGCGTCCAGAGCTGCAGGTCCAACGAGCGGCCTCGATCGTTCATCGCGATCAGCCGCTCGATATAGGACTTCCTGAAGAGCCCGCGCTCGAGGCTCTTTCGCGACAGCAGAAGGTCGCGTACGTACAGGCTCAACTGCCCGCGGAACCAGCGTCCGAGCGGGATGGCGAATCCTTGCTTCGGCCTGTGAAGGATTTCCTTCGGCAGAATCCCTTCCATGGCTTTCTTGAAGATGTATTTCGTGGTCTTGCCCTTGAGCTTCAGCTCCGGCGGGATCGTGGCGGCAAATTCCACCAGCTTGTGATCGAGCAGCGGCTCACGCGCCTCAATCGAATGCGCCATGCTCATCCGATCGACCTTCACCAGAATGTCGTTCGGAAGGTAGTTCTTCGTATCCATGTACTGCAGTGACGAGAGCCATTGCATTCTTCCGTGCCGCCCGTTTTGCAGAAATGCCCGCCAGACGCCGCGCGGATCGTCCTTATGTACGTGCTCCCAGGCCTCGGGCCGGAACAGCGACACTTTCTCGGCTTCACGGAAAAGGACATTCGCGTCGAAGTACCGGTCGGCGCCATCGAATGCAAGGTGCCGCAGAAAATTGCGGCCCTTCATGCCTTCGGGCATCAGGCGGCCGGCAAAACCGGCGACCTTTCTGAGCGGGGACGGTATGGCCGCGAGTCTTCGTTCCGCCTTCTCTTTCACGTAGCGGTCGTAGCCGCCGAACAACTCGTCGCCGCCGTCTCCCGAGAGAACGACCGTGACGTGTTCCGCCGCGAGCTTCGACACCATGTATGTCGGAAGCGCGGATGAATCGCCGAACGGCTCGTCGAGATACCAGGCAAGATCGTCGATGACGCTGAGCACATTCGGATCGACTACCAGCTCGTAATGATCGGTTCCGAACTGCCGGGCCACCTTTCGCGCATGGTCAAGTTCGCTGTAATCCTTGTCCGGGAAACCGATTGAGAACGTCTTCACGGGCTCGGACGTCAGGCGCGCCATCGTTGCTACGACTGCGCTGGAGTCGATCCCGCCGCTGAGAAACGCGCCGAGCGGAACATCCGAGACGAGCCGCAGCCGCACCGACTCTTCCAGAAGATCGCGAAGCCTCTCGATAAAGTACTGCTCGCTCTTGCCGTAGTCCGGATCGAATTCGACGTCCCAATATTGCCGAATCTGCACTCCGTGTCTGGCGGACGCCGTGAGGATGTGACCGGGTTTCAACTTGTGAACACCCTCGACGATGCTTTCAGAGGACGGCGTGCACATCGCTGTGAAGAGGTAATTGACCGAACTCCAATTGAGCCGCCGCTCGATCTCCGGCAGCTGCAACACGGACTTCAATTCGGAACCGAAGGCCAGACGGCCATCCGCAATGGCATAAAAGAGCGGTTTGACCCCAAGACGATCCCGGGCGATGAGCAGCAGCTTTCGGCGTTCGTCCCACACGGCGAACGTGAACATGCCGCGAAGTTTGTCCACACATGATTCGCCGTATTGTTCGTAGAGATGGACGATGACTTCAGTGTCGGTGTCGGTATAAAAACGATGCCCCTGCTTCTCCAGCAGGCCGCGCAGCGCCTTGAAGTTGTAGATCTCGCCGTTGAAGACGACCCACACCGAACGATCTTCGTTATGAACCGGCTGATGCCCGCCGTCGATATCAATGATGCTCAGGCGCCGCATCCCGAGGACAACTTCGGGAGCAGCAAAGTAGCCGTCGTCGTCGGGTCCGCGATGCGCAATCGCGTCGCACATCGCCTGGACTTCTTCTTCCGAGACCGGCTTGCCGTGCAAACTGAATAAACCCGCGATTCCACACATAGACACTCCTCGTCAGCAATGTCTTGATGTTCGCAAGCGGCATGCCAATGAGCGGGTTGCAAACCGCAGTCATCCGGCTAAGTTTGTGTGGGTTGCGTCAGATATAGGTATGGAACGAGAGGCCACAGGTGGAATTCAGGGTCTGTGTGGAGTCGATTCGCTGGAGCATCGAATCGATCCGCGAGATACTCGCTTTTTAGAAAGGAGCGTTCATATGGAGCAACGCAAGGTCAACCCGTGGCAGTGGCAGAATCAGTATTCTTTTTCGCAGGCGATCGAAGTCTCCGGTGCGAATAAGGTCTTGTATTGTGCGGGACAGACATCCATGGATGCGGAGGGCCGTCCGGTACATGTGGGCGACATGGCTCGACAGGTCGAGCTGGCGTTGAAGAATCTCGACACGGTTCTTCAGGCCGCCGGTTTTACGCTGGCCAACGTGGTTCGGCTCAACTATTACACGACCGACGTTGAAAAGTTTTTCGGAGCTTACGAAGTCGTGGCAAAACATCTTGCTGAAGGTAGTTGCCAGCCGTCATGCACGTTACTGGGAGTCGCGCGGCTGGCGTTTCCGGAGCTTATGGTCGAGATCGAGGCGACCGCGGTCAAGTAGCCGCCGTGACTTCATCAACACTCGACAACGTTCGCAGCTGGATTGACGCATCGAGGCGCGTCGTCGCGCTTACCGGCGCCGGCATTTCCACGGACTCCGGAATTCCCGACTTCCGCGGACCGCAAGGCGTCTGGACGAAGAATCCCAAGGCCGAAAAGATATCCGACATCCGGTATTACGTTTCCGATCCCGAGGTACGGAAAGCAGCATGGCAGGCGCGGCTGCATTCGCCGGCATGGACCGCGAAACCGAACGCCGGTCATCTTGCGCTGGCGCAGCTCGAGCGCCGCGACAAACTTCATGCCCTGATCACGCAGAACATCGATGGACTGCATCAGCAGGCTGGAAATTCGACCCAGCGCGTCATCGAAGTCCACGGGACGGTCCATCACGTCGTGTGTCTCGATTGCGGATGGAAGGGCCCGATGCAGGAAACCCTCGAGCGCGTGCGCAACGGCGAGGAGGATCCGCCATGCCGGTCATGTAACGGAATGTTGAAGAGCGACACGATCTCCTTCGGTCAGCCTCTCGTTCCGGAGGTCATCCAGCGTGCCATGGATGCGGCGCTCGAAGCCGATCTCCTGCTCGCAGTCGGCAGCAGCCTGCAGGTTTATCCGATCGCGGGCGCCGTCCCTTGCGCGAGAGAAGCCGGCGCCCGCATCGTGATCATCAACGCCCAGCCGACTCCTTTCGACAATATCGCCGACGCGGTCCTGGACGGATCGATCAGCGAAGTCCTTCCGCATATTTGCCGCGAGTGAACCTCTTGGTGCACGCCGGAGGCGTGCCAGGCATCAGCTTCCCGTGGACGTGTAATGCCGGATGCCGAAGGACCAGAACCGCAGGCAGACCCAGAGGAAAACGACTCCAGCGAGAGGTGAAAGCCATTGGATGAGTCGAGTGGATCCCAGGACGTCATCGATGTTCAGCAGGGCGTGGATGGGAAGGTAATTGATGGTGGCGAGGGGGATGACGAACGTAAAGAACATGCGAAACCACGGACGGTATATCGAGAGCGGGAACTGGGCCGTCTCAACACCGCCATAGGTTGTGCAATTGAGAATTTCGATCGACTCCGTTGTCCAGAAACACAGCGCGGCCTGCACGACAAACAAGCCGGCAAAGAGACAGATGCCGCCGGCGATTGCGGCAAGAAGCAGAAGCACCGACGACACGCTCCAATCGATGTTCAACCGCGATGACGCCCAGGCCAGCACAATCACACCCTGCGCGAACCGGCCGATCCGCATCAACTGGAACTCCTGGCTCAGCACCTGAAAGGCGGCGGGGCGCGGCCGCACTAGCACGCGGTCGAAGTCACCCGCTTTGATCAATCTATTGAAAACGTCGAAGCCCCTTGCCACGGCTTCAGTCGCAGCGAAGGCTACCGAGATGATCCCGTAAAACAGCGCCATTTGCGGAAGGGTCCAGCCGTTGATGTGTCCGAATCGCTGGAACACTGCGGCAAAAGCGAGGAACTCCAGAGCCGTAATGAGGAAATGCCCCGTCGCATGCATCACAAAAGAGAGGCGGTACTGCATCTGGCCTCGCAAAGAGATTCCGACATACCGGCAATAGAGACGCGGCATGTTCATCTTCAACCTCCCTGCACGACGAGTTTGCGCACACCGACGGCGAGAACGGCCCGGCCCGCCGTGATGAAAGCGACAACCCAGAAATACTGATGGGCAATCGCTGCAAACGCGTCGGCACCGGTCAGGTGCCCCAGATAAATACGGAGCGGGGTATCGATCAGGGCGCGCATCGGAAGCAATGCAAGCAGTCCCTGCATCCAGTCGGGGAACAAAGGAAGAGGAATCACCATTCCCGAGAAAAAGAAAATCGCAGCCGGCGCCATCCGGGCGATGCCTTCGCCCGAGATCGTCCACAACATCGAGATTGTCAGAAGCGCAACGATCGACGACGCCACGAGGAATGCGCCGCACAGGGAAACGATGAAAATCAGCATCGCACTAACGGATGCTGGCATACGAAGCCCCAGAAACAATCCGGCGATGACGAAGATCGGAATCGAGCGCAGGAGGATCGGCCCGGCCCGGCCGCTGAACCCGCGCGTGAACCAGAGCGTGTAGAGGTCGAGCGGACGAGTCATTTCATAGGCGACATTGCCGGTGCGGATCATCGCAGAGACCTCCGCATCAGGATTCAACATCGTCAGCAGGAGAAAGGCCTGGCTGAGCCAGATGTATGTAGTGACTTCGTCCAGCGTCATCGGCTGGACGATGGTCGACGAACGATAGAACGCGTCGAAAATCATGAGGCGGACAATGCCGAAAAAGAGCTGCGTACCAACGCCGGCAAGCGCTGCGGCCCGGTATTGGAGCAGCGCGCGGAAGTGGGATGAAAAGATTGCCAGATACGGTTTCATTTTTCGGCAACTGCGTCGTGATCTGTGTTGACGCTTGGATGAGCGACAGGACTGATACGACGTTGCGCATAGATCCGCGCAACGATCGCTTCAATCGGTGGATTTTCGACGAACAGATCGTGCACAGGATAATTGCGCGCAATCCTCGCAATCAGGTCCGCGACGCTCACACGCTGCGGATCGAAAGCCAGATACAGCCGGTTTCCATCGCGCCGGATCAACTGGGCATCGGGATCGGCGAATGTCGTCACCGCCATGTCCGTCGCCGCCAGATCCACGGTGAGCCAGCGTTCGCGCGTGACGCTGGCGCGAAGGTCGGCGAGCGTCCCATCGGTGAGAATGCGCCCGTCGCTGATCACGAGAACGCGGCGGCAGAGCGCCTCGATGTCGTCCATATCGTGCGTCGTCAGAATGACGGTCAGGCCGCGCTGTTTGTTGAGTCTGGCAATGAATTCACGGACCGCCAGCTTGGACACGGCATCGAGTCCGATCGTCGGTTCATCGAGAAAGAGCAGTTCGGGATCATGGATGAGCGAAGCGGCGAGATCGCATCGCATTCGTTGTCCGAGAGACAACTGCCGCACCGTGACGTCGAGCAGTGCGCCGAGATCGAGCATTTCGACCAGTTCGTCGCGTTTTGCCGCGTATTTGTGTTGTGGCACGGAGTAGATATCGCGAAGCAGCTCAAAGGACTCAATGACCGGAAGGTCCCACCAAAGCTGCGTCCGCTGACCGAACACGACGCCGATTCTGCGGACATAATCAATGCGATCGATCCACGGTGTGTGATTCATCACCGAGACTCGTCCGGAGTCCGGAACGAGAATTCCCGAGAGGATTTTCACGGTCGTGGACTTCCCAGCCCCATTCGGCCCGATATAACCCACGAGATCGCCCTGATCGATCGAAAAGCTCACGCCGTCGAGCGCATGGACGTTGCGATACTCGCGGCTGAACACGCCCTTCAGGCTGCCCCAAAGTCCGGGCGTGCGCTTCGAGATTCGGAATGTCTTGATGAGATCCTCGACGACAATCTGCGGCATGGCGGTCCGTATGATAGCTGAGTGCAGAATCGGGCGGTCTATGACCGCCCGCGATTTCAGAAGCCGGAGATCAGTGTCACCTGCGCCTCGACCCTGCCGCCTTCAACGATCCTCACGGCTTGTCCGCGATTTTCATAATTGCGGATGAATTCCGAATCGTACCAGTCGGCGGTATCGCTGCCGGTCCACGCAAAGATTTTGTAATCGCCGGGAGGAACACGGTCCAGGCGCAGGAGGCCGGCGGAGTCTGTCGTGGCGGTTCGATACAGGTCGATCCGGCGGCGAACATTGGGCACCAGAATCACGGACGCATCCACGCCAGGCTGCAGCTTGTCATTCACCACTCTCACATCGAGCGTTCCGGGATTTGTTCCGACGACGATTTCGAGCGGCGCCTTGGGCGGGCCGTCGAGGTGAAGAATCCCGTTCAGCACGTCGGCGTCGCCGAGACGAATCGATTTCACATAGGCATCGCGCCATGCCGCCGGGATCTGACGCGAGGGAAAGCCCACATTCAGGATCGGAGCGACATTGACGCGAAAGTCTCCCGCACTTGCATCGAGAGTGAACGTCCCATCGGCCAGCGGAACGCTGTAGGCGGTTGAGAAGCGATTGGCCTGGGGCCCGATGGGCGGGGGATCACGCCGGAGAGTCATGCGTAAATCGTCCAGGCTTCCGCGATTCGTACCCTCCACAATGATCCGGCCGCGAACGTCAAAGTCGGGAGAGACAGGAATGCTCAGACTATCGATATCGGATGTGACGAACAGGGTCATATAAGCGCTTCCGGCTTCGCTGGTCACGTTCAGCGTGTGCGGTCCCGGCAGGAGCTTGATTTCGAATGTTCCGTTCTCGGGATTCGCTCGAACCTCTCTCCGGTTTATTCCACCGTCCTCGTCCGCCTGGACGGTTCCATATTGCACGGGCCTGCCGGTTGCGCTGCTGACGACGATTCCCCTCACACGCGCTTCGCGAACGGAAACAACTGAAAGGTTCAAGCCCGAAATATCGGCGCCGGCGCGAACGTCGATTGCCGTAGCGGTTCGCTCATCGATTGTTCCGGAATAGTAAACAGGTACCTGTTGCTGTTCATCCCCGGCTTCATTGATCGCCAGGACTTCCAGCGCCGGATCGCGGAGCCCGGTCGCAGCTGAAAAATATCCGGCGCCTCCTCCGATCATCATGATGCCGGCCATCAGTCTTCGACGGTCCGAGAACGGCTGCGCTGAAACGTAATAGCGGCCCGGCGCCAGCCAGAATAGCCGGTACTCGCCCTGGTCGTTCGTCACAACGGTTCCCACGGGTGTCAGTGATCGCCGGCCTTCCGGGTACGACGCCTTCATCGCCATCACTTCAACATTGCCGAGGGGTTCTCCGTTGGCATCGAACACACGACCTGAGATCGCGCCTGTCGGATTCATCAACAGCTCGATGTCTCGCGGACGCTCGCCGCCAGTTACCGTAATCATTTGCGGCGGCCGAACGTATCCAGACCGCGCCACGACGATGCGGTATCGGCCCGGCCGCACATTTTGAAATGAAAATCGTCCATCGGCTTCCGTGGTGATCGTGTCGATCAGCCGGCCTTCCGTGTCGTCTGACCGAAGTTCCACGGTGGCTTTCGACAGCGGACTGTTGGCGGCTCGGACGACCGTGCCCTGGACGGATGCATTCTGAAGAATGAAAGCCAGCAACGCAGCGGCGGTGAGCGTCATGGAATCACCGTCAGCTGCACGTTCTCGCTTCCGGCCGGACGAACGGATACCGTCGTTCCGCGATCCTCATAATCACGGATGAAAGCGGGGTCCAGCCATGCGCCGGTTTCGATACCTTCCCACGCGAATAGCTTGTAGTTGCCGGGCGGAATGCCCTGCAACCGGAACTGGCCGGAATTGTCCGTCTGGACGCTCTGGTACAGATCGGCGCGATGCCGAAGTCTCACATCAGGAATTAACGTGACTCGGCGATTCGGCAACGCCTGTTGTTGCGCGTTTACCGCGGTTCCCTGAATGGTTCCCGCATCGAGGCCGATGACGATCTCGAGCGGGTTCTCCGGCGCGGTCCGAATGTGCAGTCCGCCGTCCAGCACATCGTCGTTTCCCATGCGCATGGATTTCACATAGCCGTTGCCAAGCCCGCGAACCTGAACCTGAAAATCTCCCGGCGCAACGTCCATCCTGAATGAGCCGTCTTCGGCGGGCGAGGTAGAGGTGAATTCGGCTGACGGCACCCCCGGGAGGTCCGGATCGCGCACCAGGCGCGCGATTCGCAGACCTGCGAGTCTCGGTTCTCTGCCGTCTGCTGCGCGGCCCTCCATCATGAACCTGCCGGTTAGCTTGAAGCCCTGCGTGGTGACGACCGCGATACCGTCAAGGTCACGATTTCCGACTTCGATCTCCACCACTCCGCTGTTCCTCGTCTGTGCGATCAGAAAATACGAACCCGGTATGGCGCCGGCAAGATCGAAGAAACCGTTCGCATCCGATTGGGCGGCCGGAACGCTGCGCAACGGCTCCAGCGTTCGCGGAATCGCGGTGACGCTCGCACGCGCCAGCGGCTGACCGTTGCTGCCGTCGATGACACGTCCGCGAATGTGATGCGTTTGGACGATACCCGGCGCGATCGAAATGTCCACACCGCCGGTCACGGTCCCTGCTCCGACTGCGAGCGGCGAGGCCATCTGCATATCGACGATGCCTGGGAAGTAAACAGGAATGCTGGTTTCCTCGATGATCTCCTCGGTCTTCAGCGCTCGCTTCCGTACAACGGGCACCGAGTCCTGTTCATAGGTTCCAAACCGAGCGGGGTCGGTAATGCGAACCGCGTTCGTGGCGGGCAGCCCGGGAAGGCCAGGGCCTCGCGTTGGAATGTCAGGCTTGGCCGAAACGTAGTATTGGCCGGGCGCCAGCCAGAACAGCCGGTACTCGCCTCGATCGTTGGTTTCGACCGATTGAATGATCGTCATCGTCCGGCGGCCATCGCGATAGACGGATCGCAACGCCTGTACCTGCGCTCTGCCGAGAGGTTCGCCGTCGCGGTCATAGATGCGGCCGGTGATCGTACCCGTCGGCGACATCTGCAACACAACGCCGGTCATCTTTTGACCCGGGGCAAGCGGAACACTGATTCCCTCACCCGTTGCGGTGCGCTGGCCGAACTCCGCCGGAACATAGCCCCCGTTGCGGGTGGCATAGAGGCGATAGGTTCCGGGATTGATACCCGACAGTACGAAGCGTCCATCCGTGCCCGACGTCGCAATCTTCGGCCCGCACGGTTCCGGCATGTCGGGCACGGGAACGTTCGGACACGGGATTGGTCCATCCTGACCCGGCCCGGCCTCCGCCGGATCAAGTGCTACTTTTGCGCCCGCAAGCGGCTGGCCCGTCCCCATCGTCACGACGATGCCTTCGATCGACGCGGGCTGCGGTGCCTGCGGCTGCTGCGAGACTATGAGCAGGAGGAAAAGGAACAGGATCATTGGAAGCGATTATAGTCCGCAACGGCTGATCCCGGGGCGTCGCGTCTGACCCGGGCCGACTCGCTAGCGCTCGCCGTCCCGGGCTAATATCCTTCCACGCCTTCGGCGTGACAAACGCGCAGCCCGAAGGGCTGCAGGTAACTTAGCCGGGTGTGGAGCGAAGCGACACGCCCGGTTAGGTAACCTAAAACTCAAAGCACCTCTACTGGCCCGCCGCAGCCGCGGAAGTGACTCCCTTTCGATTCCAGAAAAACAGCGTTTGCTTGATGGCTCGGATTTCGTCTTTGGTCAGCAGGCCGAGCGCAAGCGCAACCGCCGTATACGTCGCCATATATGCCATTCCGGAGATCGGCAGAAGCACGAGGGTCGGAACCGCGAGTTTCGCGTTCAGGATGATTCCCGGGATGGCGGCGACCATTGCTGCGACTGTGGTTCCGCCCAGACTCTTCCACGGCAGGAGCCCGGCATAGCTGGTCGCGAAGACCTTCCGGACGCGCAGCAGCGCCATGACCTTTGCCATCACCATGCCCGCAAGCGTAATCATGACGGCGCCCATCAAATGGAAAGTGGACAGGAACCAACCCATGAACAGAAGCAGCAGGATCATGCGCGCGACGTTCGTCACAAACAGATAGCGGATCTGCGCGAACACACGCAGGACACCGTCCGTCTGGAAAATGGCCAGCAGGATCGAAAGGCACCACACCATGAAGATCGGCACGCTGGCGGCGTAGGCCGTGGTGAAGAGCAGCGTGATCAGCGGGTACGCGTTCACGACGAGCAGCCCGACAAACGGAAAAAACAACAGCGCGAGCTTCCGTGTCGTATCGTGCCAGATCGGCACGAGGCTCTCGGCCTTTCCGTCGCGTAACTGTTCGGACATTCGAACCATCATCACGTTCGATGTCGGGGTCACCAGGAAATCCACAAGAGGGATCTGAAGACAGCCGACGGCATAAATCGCAAACGTCACCTGATCGAAGAACAATGCGACGGCGTATTGATGGTAGTTCTGCTGAATAACGAAAACGATACCGGCAAGCGAATAGGGCATCGCATAAGCCCACTGCTCTTTCAGCAACTGCCGGTCGAAACGGACATCATTGCCGAAGTCCCATCGGAAGTAGGCGAATGCCGCGCAAACACGAATGGCGAAGAACACCACGCTCCCGATCAGCGCCCAGGTCAGACTGCGAGTGACCAATGCAGGAACAACAAGAAATGCCGCGCGAAGTACATCGGAGATCACATACGTACCTGCCGCCAGCGTGTATCGTTTGTGCGAGATCATCGAAATCTCGAGCACCGTCCCCATGAGCATGAACAGAAGGTAAAGGCTCATCAGCGGCACAAACGACTCCAGAGCCGTATTGCTCATGAGCTCCGCTATCCCGGACGCGTAGAACATCATCACGCCGAAACAAAGCAGGCCGCTCGCAAAAAGCATCAGCATCGCGTTCAGGACGTAGCGGCCGCTGCGGGCAGGATCCTTCGGCAGGAAGTAAAACAAACACTCCGAAAACGCGCAGCCGATCAGATACGGAGTGGATGCGATGAGCAGGAACTGCTTGTACGTTCCAAAGTCCGCCTGGCTGAAGACCCGGACCAGGAGAACAGGGGTCAGGAACGTAATCATAAAAGCGGCCATTCGCCCACCCATCAATTTCAGGGCGGGCTTGAACGTGGATTCTTCAGGCGACATTCGGGCCTCCCGCTGCAGCCTGCGCGGGTTTCGAATCCGCAATACGCTTCATGGCGCTGATAAGGCCGACCAGAAGATACGGCCACCAGGTGTAGAGAAATCCTCCGGACATGCTGAAAACGAGAAATCCGAACATCGAGAGCCCCAGCGCCGTCGCGTAATGGCCAAGCGGTCCGCTCTCCAACTTCAGGGCTTGAAGCGTCGGAATCCCGATAAAGAGGATGAAGGGAACGAAACCGAGTATGCCGAGTTCGGCGAGCGCCTGAATGAAAGAGTTATGAACGACCAATTGATCGTGACAGCCGCACTTGGCATCGATTGGCGCGTACAGCGGGTAAGCCACCATCGAATCGCCCGGGCCGACGCCCAGGAGCGGATTGTTCAGAAACATCATGCCGCCCGCTTCGAACGTAAACATCCGCTCGCGGAAGCTCATGTCCTCCTTGACGTTGTTGAAGTCTCCGGAATCTCTCTTCCAGAACATGCCGACAAAAATGATTCCGCCGATCAGCGCTGCGATCAAACCCGCGCGAATCAGGATCGATTTCTGCTTCCACCCCATGAGGCCGAGGACGGCGAACAGCGTGAGGAACCCGCCGCGAGAAAAGGTGAGAAACATCGCCACGAGGTAGATTCCCATGACGGCCCACAAGGTAATACGCAACATCGCGCGCGCCCGAACGGCCAGCATGAAAGCCATGGGAATCAGGACCACAAGCGCGTACGCCACTTCGTTCGGATTGCCGAAGATGCCGCGCCACGCGCCACGCGAACCTTCAACGAGAATCCCGGCCTGATAGTGATAGATGGTCCCGATGGCCGGGAACAATCCGCAGAAGACCATCGTGAGCATGACTTTCCTTATACGGTTCTCGGTGGTCACCACGTTTTCGATCAACAGATAGATCAAGACGATCTTTGTGAAGTCCGTTGTCTGATCCAGCGCGAGCTTGACGTAGACCGAACTGAACGTGGACACAATACACACGCCGAGAAAGGCGATCAGGAGGAATCCCTGCGGCCACGTCAGCCTGAAACCCTGCCGCGCGTGGCCCAACTCGACGATCGTCATGAACAGCGCGGCAACGGCAACGAGCAGCGTGGGCCGTAGCGAATCGAGTTGCGCCTTATAGATCACCGCGACATTCGAATAAAGCATGATGACGAACGCAATCAGCAGGGCGAACGCGATCCGCGGGCCTTCGGTTTGCGAAGCCGGCGTCGCACGCTGCCATGTATGGCGCTTCAGCGGAAGTTGGTAATCAAGAGATTGTTGCATGTTGGTTCTTGTGGTCG
>Ga0137465_1000059_pt1 | contig 95692 bp, 95 predicted proteins | sample EasRivERMGT828_2_FD_104906 | JGI IMG/M metagenome (GOLD analysis project Ga0137465, IMG submission 104906) | Soil microbial communities from meander-bound floodplain in the East River, Colorado, USA - East River MetaG ERMGT828_2 | ecosystem: Environmental > Terrestrial > Soil > Floodplain ... | reverse complement strand
CTGCTGTGTTTTCCACAGTTACCATAAGCCCGGCGGCGGCGATTAACTTTAACCATTAACAAAAGGGTGGGCTCCTTTTGTTCGATCGGGGCGGGCTCCTTTTACGTTGTCAAAAGCACCCGGAGCTATAATTACGCGATGAGTAAGATGGACGAAGTTGAACGGCTGCTTTCGGAAATGACAAAGTCTGAGAAAGCCCAACTCTTGCAGTGGGTCGTGCGGGATATTGGCGAGGCCTTTCCCGGAATCGAGACAGATCCACGCGTGAGCGGTGGTGAACCCTGCATCGTGCGGACGCGCATACCTGTATGGGTTTTAGAGCAGACTCGTCGACTTGGCACAAGTGAAGCTGACATTTTACGTAGTTATCCAAACCTCCGGGCAGAAGACCTGGCGAACGCCTGGTCATACGTTCGCGGCCATCGACAGGAGATTGAGCAGCAAATCAAAGAGAACGAGGCCGCATAGTCATTGGCGAGGCTATCCAGCAATGAAAACTTTCCGTTGCCTGTCGTCGAGGCTCTACGAGAAATGGGCCATGACGTCCTGACGTCTCACGACGCGGGCCAATCTAAGCGCAAAATCCCTGACGAAGACGTTCTCCGATATTCACATTCTGAGAGGCGTGCACTTCTGACCCTCAATCGGAAGCATTTTGTTCGACTCCACGAAACATCGCCGGCCCATTCGGGAATTGTTGTTTGCACCGTCGATCCAGATTATCGAGTTCAAGCAACTCGCATTCATGCCGCAATTCAAGGGCTCGAATCTCTCGAAGGAATCTTGATTCGCGTGAGCGCGGTTAAATTTCATTCCGTCGCGGAGAATCCTTCCCCGCAGTTGGAGGCCGCCGCAAAGGCGGCTGTTTTTGTTGCGCGGATTTCCATTCGCCGTAGACCAGCTCCCTCTGCCTAGTCACTCACTTCCCTTGGGTTAGTGCTTACACTGCGCTAAGATCACCTGCCGAAATGCAGTCGTAATTTAGACGGAATAGAAGAATCCCAGACGAATAATGGCCCTTAAAAAATCCGAACTCTACTCTTCCCTCTGGTCCCTCTGCGACGAATTGCGCGGCGGCATCCGGGCCTTGTCGAGAATGACGATGGCGATTTTACGGCCGGTCAGATTCTGCTGGTAACGGATGTTCCGATCGGTCGTGAGAAAGACATCGAATCCGGCTGCTTCGGCAGCGTCCAGAAGTTCACCGTTCCCGAGAGTGTCCCAGCCACGCGAACGGGCTTCTTCGACCATGTGGTCCGTCAAAGCGCCGGCTACGCCTCTTGGCGTCCCGTTGTCGAACAGAACTCGCATCAACGCTGGGAATGGGAACATCCAGGCTTCGAGCGGCAAATTCCAGTACTCCCTTCACCTGCTCCCGAGTGACCGGGAACTGTTCGATCACCTCGTCAATGGTCATGCCGTCCTCCAGGTTTTCAAACACGATGGCGACGGGTGTGCGCGTTCCCGTGAACACCCACGCGCCGCTCACCTTGCCAGGAATGCGTTCAACGCCCGGACATTGAGACCAGTCGAGAGAGGGCATTAGAGAGCCTCCTTACACAATCCAGTTTACGGTATCTGCGCCTGGAAGTTACCGAAACGCGTCCTCGCGTTGCCGGAGCTGGAACCGGCGAAATCCGCCGTTCTCAACACGCTCACATCGAAAAGCGGCCACGGACCTACGATCACGCCATCACTGAATTCGTCGAGTGGTACTGCTCGGAGCCCGGGACTGGCCGCTGGCATTTCGATCGACACTATGGAAAAGGCATCGCTCATTTGCTGCCGATAACTATACCGATCGAACAGACAAAAACACTGCACCTCATACCTGAGCCACTTTTTCGTGATTCATTTTCGCAGGATTGAAAGTGTCAAACTCACAATGAGAGAGGCTGAGCTCAATGCCGGTGTGGAGCCTCCGTGCTAAAACTCGTCCCACGATGGGCACGTTCTGGACACATTGCATCGTTCAAAACCACTCTGATCGAAAGAAGCAGTTCCGGATTCCCAGGATCCCGGTCGATACCGGGAGTGAATACACGTGGGTTCCGGAGGCAATCCTGGAACGAATCGGAGTTGCGCGAGAAGAAAGACCTGCCGTTTATCATGGCCAACGGCCAGGAAATCACACGGAGCGCTGGATTCGCGATTATCAGGATCGGAGAGTCTTTCACAACAGAGGAGGTCGTATTCGCGGAAAGGGTGACCTGCTGTTGCTTGGGGCACGCACGCTTGAAGGATTGAATCTGGTGGTGAACTCACGCGACAAAAAGCTCGTTGCAGCGGGTCCGATTCCAGCCGCTAGTCTCCTGCGACTCCCAAAGTCGGAGGTTCAAATCCTTCCCACGCAATAAAGGGTGGCTGAATAAGCCGCCTTTTCATTCGCCTACAAAGCATACAAATCTGGCTCAAATTAGTTCGCATCAAAAGTTGAACCCCACTTTCACGCCGACGCCTCCTTTGCGATCAAGAAGCGGAGTCACGCTGACACGATTCTTTGGACTGCGTTGGTAGAGAGTCTTGTGGGATGGGATCAGTGCATCGATGCCCGCTCCAATCCCGATTCCGGCGGCGAGTGGAATCAGGGCTTCCGCCGAATTACCGCCCTCGTTGGCCGAATATGAGGCGAAGGCGATTGCAACGGGAACCATCGCACCGGCTCCTATGAGTGCGCCGAGAAGAACTCCATTCTTCCTTCGTTGCACTTTCGTGATTTGGGACTCGGTGATTGTCTGCGGCGCATTCTTTATCTTCAATGTGATTCTCTCGGACGATATCTCGAGCATTTTGCCTCTTACGGTGTTTCCGCCCGTAGTCGTTACAATGATCGTGTCATTCCACTTTAAGTGTGGTCTGGAGCTCCGTGAAGTCCGACCGATCCTGCGCCCTGAGTGAAAGCGGTCCGCCAAGTCCGACGAGGGAAACCAGAACTAATGTGGCAATTGTGTTGTGAGTTTTCATAGATCCTCCTGCCGGTAAATGCGGGAACCCTGACGGAAAACTGGCAAGTAAAACGATCAAAGCCCCAAGATCCAAGAACCGATCTCCGCCTGCCAGTTTTCTCCGACAGTTATCGCATTACCTTTTGCCGACGATTCAGCCTCCGGGCTGGTCGAGGCAAAGGAGGTTACGATGCGAACACTTACGACGATGGTTTTCATTCTTAGCTTTGGCATTAATGCCTGGGCGCAGCCGGAATTTAATTGGAGCAGAGTCGAGGCGAGCGGAGTGGTGGGTTTGATTGGATTCGGCTCCGATTACACGAGGCACACCACTGTTGGCGGAGCATTTGATGTGCGTCTGGTGGCGGGGCTCCGCGTCGGGCCCGAATTCCTTTATCACATCGGCGCGCAAAGTGGCTGTGGTTGCAGCCGAACCACGAGGGATCGGGACATGACGCTGTCTTTGATGACCAGTTACGACTTCAAGCCTTCAGGCCGTATGACATCTTACGTTACCGGAGGCGGCGGAATGCTGCGAAGTAACTGGGGTCAGGGATGGAGGTCCGAAAGTTTCACGGCGAGTGTGGGTGGCGGCGTGAAAATCGCTCTTTCCAAACACATCTTTGTCGCTCCGGAGATCCGAGCGGGCTGGAATCCCGTCTTCCAGGGATCGGTCCGAATCGGATATCGGTTTTAGAAGTGACCCCCAGGAGCAAAGTCCGTACAAAAAACGCTCCGCAAAATCGGTGAGCGACGCGGCTACATCGCGGACTTCTTGAACAAAGGACGCTGCGTAGAATTCGGAGTCGCGGGCGATGTAGGTGGCGGCATCACATTCTGAACTGCAAATCATCGTCTAGAAGAGACTCTCGTTGGCCAGTTCTCCTTATCGACAGCTTCACGGCCAGAATCCGGATTCGATAGTTTTCCTGCTTCAAGAGCACGCGCCCGCGGCAATCGGGTGACTTCCAGGATCTCTTGCTCGTTGAGAGTTTCGCGAGCTACCAATGCTTCGGCGATGGCATCGAGCTGTTTACGATGCCCCATCAGCAGACGTTTCGCCTCTTCGTGGCTCTCGCCAATGATTTTGAGCACTTCAGCGTCAATGGCTTTTGCTGTTTCTTCGCTGTGATGTGCACCCGTGTAACCGGCAGAGACATTCAAGTAGGGATTCTCGGGCGGAGCCAGTTGCACCAAACCCAGGCGGTCGCTCATACCCCACCGCGTGACCATTCGGCGTGCCAGCGCGGTAGCCTGTTCGATGTCGCTCTCGGCTCCCGTGGTCTTCGTGCCGTAGACAATCTCCTCGGCAGCGCGCCCTCCCAGCATTCCGACGATTCTCGCGTGGAGGTAGGCTTCGGGATAGTTGTAGCGATCGCTGTCCGGCCGCTGATAGGTGACTCCGAGCGCCTGCCCGCGCGGCACGATTGTCACGCGGTTTACCGGATCCGCGCCGGGCACGACGAGGCCCAAAATAGCGTGTCCTCCTTCGTGATACGCGATGCGCTCTTTGTCGGCGGGACTCAGCAGAAGGGGGCGTTCCGGGCCGAGCACAATCTTCTCCAGCGCATCCATAAAGTCCTTATTGCGGACATCATTCTGGTTTCGCCGCGCCGCTAACAATGCAGCTTCGTTGACCAGGTTCCGAAGGTCCGCTCCCGAGAAACCGGGCGTCGTGCCCGCAATCTCCGCCAGGCTCGCATCGTTTGCCAGCGGAACGTTGCGCGTGTGTACTTTGAGGATGGCTTCGCGTCCCGTCTTGTCTGGGAGATTTACAACTACTCGGCGGTCGAATCGTCCGGGCCGTAGCAGCGCTTTGTCGAGCACATCGGGCTGGTTGGTCGCTGCCAACATAATAATGCCTTCGCGACTGGAAAAGCCGTCCATCTCCGTGAGGATTTGATTCAGGGTTTGTTCCTGTTCGCTCGAGCCTCCGATCGACGGCATTTGACCTCGAGCACGCCCGATCGCGTCGAGTTCGTCAATAAAGACGATCGCAGGAGCATTCTCGCGTGCCTGCTTGAAGAGGTCGCGCACTCTCGCGGCGCCGACTCCAACAATCATCTCCACAAACTCCGCGGCGCTCATCGAGAAGAAAGGCACACCGGCCTCACCTGCGACTGCTCTCGCGAGTAAGGTCTTGCCGGTGCCCGGTGCGCCGACGAGCAGTACACCTTTAGGAGCAGTGCCACCAAGACGCGTGTACTTTTGGGGATCCTTGAGAAAGTCAACAATCTCGACCAACTCGTTTTCGGCCTCTTCAATACCGGCGACGTCGTCAAAGCTTACCTTCGTCTCCTTTTCCTGATCGTAGCGGCGCGCTTTACTTCTGCCGATTCCCATGAGACCGCTCATGCCTCCGCCCTGCTGCCCGGCCCGCCGGAACATCCAAACATAAAAACCGATCAAGAGCAGGGCGGGGGCAAACCCGAAAAAGAGGGTTGCCAATGGGCTGCTCCCTTTCTGGATGGGTTCGGCGCTGATCTCGACCTTGTGCTCGATCAGGACTGCTTCCAGGCCAGGATCGACGAAAGTCGGCAATATCGTCGTGAAGTCAGTCACCTTTTTGGACACGCCGCCGGGTGCGCTGCCGTTCGTATCGCTCGACGGCGGAGATGGCGGATAGGTGACGGGCGATGAGAATTTGCCCGTGATCGTCTCACCCTGGCTATAGATTGCCTTGACGTTGTCTTTATGAACCTCTTCCTTAAAGAGCGTGTAGGGTACCGCGACCGGCGTAGCGGCGGCAGGGATAAGGAATCGGAACAACATGTAATTCAGAATGACCGCAAACAAAAACCATGCCCACGTTTTGCGAGGTGGCATCGTGGCGGGCGCCGTTCCTTTTTGTCGTGGTGCGTTTTGGCCCGTGGAGCTCATTGGTCACCTCCTCACGCTCTATAAAACTTAGACGATGCGTCCTCGTCTAAGAATTAAAAGCATGAAAGGGTCTTATATGAGCAATGCAAGCTTCTTCGATACGACACCGTTGGCGGAACTTGATAGCAAGCGGGGGTGGTATACCGCGCTGGGAGTTTTCCTGGTACTGCTGGGCGCGATAGCCTCTTACGCAGCAGTTGCTACAACCATGCTGTCCGTTGTGTTTCTGGGCTGGATATTACTCGCCGCTGGCGCCGGTATGGTCATCCTCTCATTTCTAACCGGCAAATGGAGTGGTTTCCTGCTCACTTTGGCCGCCGGAGTCCTCAGCATCATGGCGGGAATTGCGACCCTTAGCAATCCGGTGTCAGGCGCTGTAGCTATCACCCTGTTGATTGGCACAATACTGATCGCCGCCGGTCTTTTCAGGTCGATTGCATCCATTGTCATGCGGTTTCCCTATTGGGGTTGGGCGCTCTTAAGCGGAATTGTGACTTTTGCGCTGGGTGCAATGTTGGTGAGAAACTGGGAGACCACCAGCCTGTGGTTCCTTGGTGTGGCTATCGGGGTTGAACTCATCCTGCACGGCTTTTCCTGGCTCATGTTTTCAAAGAGGATTCATAGTCTGGCCGGAGAATTGGGTACGGAAGCAGATCGTCGTGCCGCTTGAGTGAGATGTTGGAGGCGAGACTGCTAATTGTCAGTCGGAGGCTGCGCGCTCTCGACCACGATGACTTTCACCTGCCCCTTGCTCGGCACCAGCCGTAATCCCCATTGTTCCTGAACGGCTGTGAACAAGGAAGGCCCCGCAAACTCTGGTGGCGCACCGGCAGCGGCCGCAGGCGACGGGGCAAACGGGTAGTCCAGTTCCATCGTGTAGCGGTCTGTCAGGCCGGTGCGATCCTGAGTGATTCTGCCCAGCAACGCCCGCGCCGGCGGCAGTGAGAGCATCTCTGCGACCGTGGCCATCGTGGCGCCATCGACTCTTATCCCACCTGGTCCATAGCCGGTGGGACAGTACGGCAAGGCAGGATCCTCCACCTTCGAAGCCGGCCCCTGCAGGGGGCGACGTGGCGCCTGGAGATACAACATCGGCATGACCCGGGGACAGGTGCCATCCCACTTCTTGACCTTTGGACCGAGGGTCCCGTCGCTTCGGTCCAACACCAGCGCCAACACGTCGGCGTCCTCGGTCGCGTTGCGGATCTTCAACGCAAAGCGCTCCTCGAGGAGCGTCTGCAGCATGAGCCGCAGTTGCAGCGCCGTGGCTGGCTCCGATGCGACACCTTCGATGAAAAAGGCCGTCTTATTGATCCAGTCCGGACCGCCCGTGACACGCATCGACGTGTTGAGTCCTCCAGAACCGTACGCGGCGTACACCAGCGCCATCAGCGTCATGCTGGGGATCTGCAGACGATTCGGGCTGGTCTGTATCACCTGGTTGCGCACCGCGTCGGGTGACGCCAGTCTGATGCTGGCCGCTTCGAATGCAAACTTCTTCTGCTCCGCGGCTTGTGTACGGATTGGCGGCGCCTGGGCCGCGCCGATGGCGATGGGTGCTGCTATGGCAGCGATACCTGCGATGGACAAAACTGCCTTCCTGGCAAAGTTGAGCCCTGGCGCGATCCGGCCGCTCATTATCGCTTCGATACGTTTCTTGAGATTAGCGCCGCTCTCGATCATCCATTCGCCGAATGGCTTTCTTCCCTTCCAGTCGATTCACCACAGTCTGCACTGTGGAGTAGGCCAGATCTACTACAGAATACTGCCGGTCTCAAGATGTTAAGATGTCTCTCAAGATAACCATGATCTCCAGCATCTCACCGTTCTTTATCGTCGCTGACGTCCCGGCGGCGCTCTCCTTCTATCGCGATATGCTGGGTTTTAAAGTTACGTTTCGCGGCCCAACCCCTGAGGACGAGTTTTTCGGGATTGTCCGCCGCGACGGGGCGATGATCATGGTTGGCGGCGGAGTTCGCGTCGCGCGGCGTTGCGTTTTCCGTACCTCTATCGGACAGCGATGATGGTCTCAGGGGCTTCGTGATCAAAGACCTTGATGGCGATGGTCTGTTTTTTGGCCACCATCGCGCATGAGCCACCGTGGGTACGCGCGCTCACCCGATGGGGGAAACCCACCCTGGTCATCAACGACCTGGACGGGAATGAATTGTTCTTCTGGGTGCCGGAAAGCGAGTTGGCGAGCCTGGAATCGGAAATGGGAGAACGCAAACCTAAACGGATCACTTCCCGATAACTGCTTTGACCAGATTCGAGGGAGCCGTCTAACCCGAAAAAATACGGCACGCTTTTTCATAGCAGTGCGTTCAGCCGCCTGCAGAACGGCCGAACCGGCGTACACTGAACCCGCGACCGGAGATGGCATCGATAACGCAAGTGAGGGGAATGACGATGAAGAACAAGACGATCCTTGGATTGCTGCTGGCGGTTTACGTGTGGGGCGTCACCGCGAACGCGGCACAACGCGCCACCACCTGCGACCGCGAATGTCTGCGCGCCAGGGTCACGCAGCTGCTGTATGCCTTCCTGAAGCACGACGTGCGCGGACTGCCCGTCGCCGACACGCTGCGTGTGACCGAAGACGCCGTCGAGAAGCCGCTCGCGAAAGTCGGCCTTGTCAACACGGTGACGCGCCTGAGCGGCTTTCGCCAGGACATTATCGATGAGCGCGCCGGCGTGGCCGGCGCCCACGTCGTGGTGGAGGAGAGTGGAGCGCCCGTGCTGCTGGTGGTGCGGCTGAAGGTCGTCGCGGACAAGCTGACCGAGGTCGAACTCGTCGCCACGCGCAGCAGATCAGAAGGGCTTATCTTCAACATCGATGGCCTGAGCGCGCCGAGCGAAGTGACAAACTACGCGCCGCGCCCCGAGCAGCTTTCGACCCGCGACGAGGCCACCAAGGCGGCGCTGCATTATCCGGCCGGGCTCAACGCCGCGAAGACTTTCGCCGACGTGAACGCGCCCTTCGCTGCGGATGCCTATCGCTTCGAAAACGGCCAGGTGATGGCAGGTCCCGACTGCAAGTTTGCCCCCGGTTGCCAGAACATCTCGACTCAATCGCTCGCGATTTTCAATCGGCTCGGTGACGTGCAAACGCGCGTCATCGCCGTCGATGAGCGCATGGGCATCGTCTGGCTGCGCATGGCCTGGGGCGTGCGCGAGAGCGGCGGTGACCAGCTCACGGTGTGGGAGACGTTCAAGGTCTACGACGGCAAAATCCACGCGGTGGAAGCGTTCATGAGAATCCTCCCGGTGGAGAAGCGCAACGGAGGGTGGGAATAGCGCCTGCTCCGCAGAACTAAGCGCGTGATCCGACCACCGGCGCTACGCGCGTCAGGCAACTCTTTCAGATTCCGATAACACACGAATGACGCGGACCGGCGATGTTTTGACACGCATCGCATGCACGAAAAACTCGATGGAATAGCCAACGTAAATGCCGAAAGGTTTGATCGACGAATTCAAAGAAGAGCCGGCGATCTGAGCAAGCGTGTCCCTGCGAAAAAAATCACCACCGCGGCCTCGAACCTGTGCAGTCTCCGGACCGATTACGGTCACGTGGTATGTGTTGTTCGTGGTTGTAATCGATAGCATGTCGTCTTGCGCGAGCTCGTTTACCTGAATTCCATCCGTTACCGTAGATCGTGTGTCCTGATCGCGATGATCTGCATCCGGTTTCCTTTTGGGGGATCTGACAGTCGCTTGAAGCACGCAGAGTGCCGCCCACGGAATTTGGAAATCTCATGTCCCTGCTCTAAGTTGGTCGGCCGGATAGGAGTTCGGTGACACTGAAGTCGAACTTAGAAAGGAAAAAGAGATGGGAATGAAGATTGTGAATTCAGGACGTTTGGTCGCCATTATGGCTTTCGTTGTGATGACGGGTATCCCGACTTATGCCCAAAACATCGAAGTGACCGGCAATACTGGGATAGTCAGTGGAAGTAGGTTCCCACGGGTCTTTCGGCGGAAGCATCGGCACGCCGATTACCGACAACCTGATCTTGTCCGGAGACCTTTCTTATATCCCGATGGGAGGAGCCAACTTGAATTCATGGTTTTTGCCGGCGCGAATACCTACGTTCGATTCGCCGGCGGCATCTTCTATCAGTTCGGGGAGTAAGAAACGAAATGGGGTCGTACGACCCCATTTTCCCAGCTACTCGACCTCGACCACTGCATGCATCCAGGGGTGGATGCAGCACATGAACTTATGCGTGCCGGGGGCGAGGTTGTCGATTTGCTGCGTCCCTCCTGGAGGCAGGAAGACAACCGTTCCTGGATTACATTCGGTCGCCGGAACAAGTGAGCCATTGAGCCCAGGAACAAATCCTCCTCCAAAGTTTGCGACTTTCGTTAACGTGTGCGTCCTGCCGCCCCAGTTCGTGATTCGCACTGTCTTTCCGGCAGGAGTCGAAATATATGCAGGTTCGTTCCGCCAGGACGGATGACCCTGAGGGATCGTTCCCGCCAGCGGACTGAAAAGAAGATTTCCAAACTCCGCGAACGAGACGCTTCCTTTCTTCAGCAGGCAACCGCCCGTTGGGAGCCAGCCAGGATCCGAGGGATCGCAGTTATCCATAACCGCAATATTGTTGTCGTTACTCTTAACCTGCGCGAAGGCCTGGTCCATCATTGTCCAAGATCCAGTCAACAACGCAATCAACACGAGGCCTAACACGATACTTCTCATGGCAACTCCTTCAGTAGGTGGGTTAAACGTTTTGGCTCTCACAAGGGGGAGGACTCGAACATACCGGCCCGTCCAGCGGCTGTCAATGCGCCCTTGAAAGGTTCCAGTGAATCACGATCGGTTATTTGCCGGGCACGAAACGATCGAGGCACTCATACGGATGTACGCTGTTCTCCGGCTTCCACACGAAGTAACGCTTGAGTTCGAAGGCCCGCGTGAAGTTCACGGGATCCGTCGTCGTCAGGGTGTAGTCGAGACGGCTGTAGTCCGCGTTCGGGATGAATCGTTCGACGGTCTTGATCTGGTCGCTTTGTGGCGTGCCCTCGTGATCGAAGTAGCCGGCCGCAATGTGATCGGTCTCGACCACCAGCGTCGTGCCTTCCCAACGGCCGCGCGAATAACCGTACAACGTGTGCTTCGCCGGTGCCACGTCCTTCGGATTCATGTGGATCGTGCGCACCGTGTCGTACTCTTCGAGCCGCATGATGATGGTATCGCCCTTCCTGGTGAACTCCATCGGCAGCGGAGAAATCATGATCAGCGGCGTGCCCTTCGTGCCGCACTTCAGAAGGATGTTGTCGCGCGGATTCCACTTCGCAAGCCCGGCCGTTCCGGCGGCGGTCAGCGGATAGCCTCCTTTGAACATCGGAAACGCGGCGGGGTCGCTCATGATCGTGGACCAGACGCGGAAGAGACCGTCGGCTTTGGCTTTCGCGGCAGCGACATCGGCATCGATCTTTGCAGCCCCGACCAGACGCCCCGCTTTCCCGGCTGCGAAGTATGGGTTGGTCGACCCGAACGTGAACTCGTTGCCGTTCGGCAACAGGACGCTGCGTGCAAGAATCTCAGGCCGGTTGCGCATCGATGGCGAGCCCGCGATCGTGATTTGATCGCCGACATGGATTGAGCTTCCGTCGACGCCCCGATTCCGCAGAATGCTGATCGACGCCGTTTCGGCATCCCAAACGGTCTCTTTGCCTTTCTCATCCTTCACGGCCAGGAGGATCTGTCCATGCGGATTGCGCCACGACACGGACTTGACCACGCCGCTGACTTCGACAGTTTTCCTCGAATCGAAGATACCGGCCTGACTATGATGCGCGTGAGCAAAGCCCACGAACACGTTGAGACCCAGGACCAGGCTCACGAGCCGCATTAACCGTCGCATGTTGTTGTCTCCTTCTTTTGCGCTCTCGATTCTAAGCGGGACAGCTGCCAGAAGCAATTCGGGGACGGTCGCCTAAACTCCCTAATTTGAACTGCAATTAGGGAGTTTAGGCGACCGTCCCCGAATTTAGTCATCGTTGGAAAGCATGTTCCAGCACATACCTCGCGACATCGATTCCGATCTTCTCGCCGTCGTCACAGGAAAACCGGAAGTGCATTCCTCCGAATACGCGCGCATCTTTCACTTCAGAGGTGGCGTGCGCGAAGCCAAGAAACCGGCGTGTGACTCCGATCATGACCTCCGACTCCATGGTGAATGGTATCGACCTGCCGAAATACGCAGCGAGCACGTACGCGGCAGCGGAACTATTACAGGAATGGCCGGACGGATACTCGGGATGTGCCGGTGTCGCGATCGGCGGCGTCCATGTTGGATCGGCGGCCGTTGGGCTGGCCAATTGAATCGCGGTAACGGGTCTCCAGAACACGTACGTATACTTGGCGTCCCAACAGCTGATCGTTGCATCCCCCATGGCCACATTCATTGCGGCCAGCACCAGCGCGCTCTCGGAAAGTTGGGTATGCCGCTTCTCCAGCAACGACGCGGCAACGTTGTTCCACAAAAAGACCGGAGTTGTGGATGCCCAGAAGAATGCGGTCAGGGTTTGATCGGCCGTGCGGGCAGTGCTGGAGATGCTGCCCATGCGTTTCACTTCATCGAAGTCCTGGGTGTATCGCGAGCTATTCAAAGCCGGTGGACCCGCAGGCCGAAAGCTTGACGGCGAAGGAATGACCCACGGCCTCATGGTTGCGAACTGAGGGCCGGCGCCTGAAGCAAGAGCCGGTGGCGTCGGACGCCATTGACCGACGGCGTTCCCGCCCAAAAACGGCGGAGGCGGAGGAGTAAAACCGTCGGTGCTGCGCCACAGCAGGATGGCATCAGCGACTTTTTGACCCCACTCGATGCCCTTCGCAATCGATGCTGCGCCATCCCGAGCCAAATCATCGATTGAGACCTTGCGCTTGGCATCCAGAACCAGTCTTTGAGACGGAAATAATACGACCATCGTGCCGTATGCTGCCTGAATGGCGGCGGCCCGCCTTGAAGCACTCCTGTCCATGGCTGGCGGCACGTGAATCGGCGAGTAGCGGCCTTCGATTCCGTTAACGGCATCGAACACCGCGGCCTGGACGATGGCTCCAATCCTCGTTGCCTCCTGGGCCGGTGTATTCGACAAGCGCAGAGCTTCCAACAGGTGACGGTTCCAGTCGGTAACCACGTCCGCAGCTGCCGTGGAACCAAGCAGGCAGATGATGACCGGTATCAGCCATAACGTGTGAATTCTCTTCATAGGTTCTCCCTTCATTCACTAAGGCGTAATTGAGGGAGAAAACCCGCAGAGAAAGCGGGCTATAATCCCGCCACCGAGAACAGACTATGGTCAGCGGGCCTTTGACACACGAAATCACGCAGTGGCTGGCCGGATGGAGCAACGGCGATCGTTCGGCGCTGGAAAAACTCACTCCACTCGTCTATCGAGAGCTGCATCGGCTGGCTCAGGCGTACATGCGCGGCGAGCGGCCCGGTCACAGTTTGCAGACAACAGCTCTCGTCAATGAAGCCTATCTTCGGCTGATCGATATCCAGCAAATGGACTGGCGCAATCGCGCCCATTTTTATGCGGTCGCTGCGCAGTTGATGCGGCACATTCTCGTCGACTTCGCTCGTTCACGAAACCAGCAGAAGCGAGGCGGCGGATGGGAAGAAGTCTCACTCGACCAGGTGGTGACAATCCATTCCGACGGCAGCGCCGATTTGGCCGATCTGTTGGATCTCGATGAAGCCCTGACGAGTCTGGCCAAACTCGACGAACGACAAAGCCGGATTGTCGAAATGCGTTTCTTCGGCGGGCTTACCGAGACAGAGATTGCAGAGGTCCTCCATGTCTCACCACGAACGGTTCAGAGTGATTGGAATCTGGCTCGCTCGTGGCTGTTGCGTGAATTGAGCCGGGACAAACGCGATGACACCTGAACGATATCGCGAAGTGGGCCAAATCTATCGGGCCACGCTTGAAGTGCCGGCCGAGCAACGCGCTGCTTTTCTCGCAGACGCCTGCCGGGGCGACCAGTCGTTGCGGCGCGATGTGGAGTCGCTGCTGGTGCACGGGTCCGAAGATCACAACTGGATCGATGGAGCCGCGATCGATATTGCCGCCCAGTCGCTTGCGCACAAGCAATCGTGGGCAGGACGCCAGGTCGGACACTATCAGGTCGTCTCGCTCATCGGCAGCGGCGGTATGGGCGAAGTCTATCGCGCGCGCGATTCAAGACTGGGACGCGACGTCGCGTTGAAAGTTCTGCCCGTCGCGTACTCGACGAATCCAGAATGGTTGCGACGGTTCGAACGAGAAGCGCGCGCCGCCGGACAACTCAACCATCCAAATGTTCTGACCGTGTACGACGTCGGCCTTCACGAACAGGCCCCATACATTGTCGCCGAACTGCTCGAAGGTGAAGAGCTGCGCGACCTGTTGAGAAAGGGCCCCGTCTCGCAACGGCGGGCTTTGGATTTCGCGCGGCAGATCGCAAATGGTTTGGCAGCAGCGCATGCCAAAGATGTGGTCCACCGCGACATCAAGCCGGAAAATCTTTTCATCACAACCGACGGCCGGCTCAAGATTCTCGACTTTGGTCTGGCGAAACTGAAGACACCGGCATTGGAACGGAACGCAGGCGCAGAGGATCCAACGGCACCGGAAACGATGCCGGGCACGGTGATGGGAACTGTCGGCTATATGTCCCCGGAACAGGTGCGCGGTTTCGAAGCCGATCACCGGTCCGATATCTTCGTTCTCGGCGTGATCCTCTATGAAATGTTGAGCGGCAGCCGGCCGTTCAAGGGGGAATCCTCGACGGAAGTGCTGCATGGGATTCTCAAGGCAGAACCTGCGGAGTTGAGCGAAAAGAATCCAGCGGTCACGCCCGCGCTTTCCAGACTTGTGCACCGCTGCCTCGAGAAGACACCCGAACAACGGTTTCAGTCGGCGAGTGATCTGAGCTTCGCGCTGGAGACACTGGCTCCACCTTCGAAGCCCGCAGGCAACGATGCGCGGCCAAAGAGATCTCGCCGCGGCATCGCGCTGGCGGCACTTGTAGCCGCGGCCGCCATAATCGCCGCCGTCTGGTTTTCCAGAATGGCGAATGATGATCCCTGGCAGATTCTGCAGACGATGAGTTTCAAGTCGCTCACGAACACTGAAGGCGACGAGTGGGGCGCCGAGATCTCTTCGGATGGGCAGCTGGTGACGTTCCTGGACCGCGGCGGCCCATTCGATCCGTGGGACGTCTGGATTACGCAATTCGGCGGCGGCCCATTCAACAATCTAACCAAAGGCTCTGCGCCGGAACTGGGAAACCCGCGAATCCGAAATCTGAAGTTCACACATGATGGACGACAGATCCTCATGGAGATCAAGAAAGATGGTGTGGTCGACCTCTGGGCTATATCCGCCCTCGGTGGTTCTCTGCGCAAGTTTCGCGCGGAGGCTAACGAGATCGCTTTCTCCCCCGATGGAAGCCGCGCGATTTACCACGATGATCCGCCGGGCGATCCCATGTTTGTGATCGACACAGACGGAGTCGCCAGGCAGATCCATGTGGCGCCGCACGGCGTGCATTGTCACTTCCAGGTCTGGGCGCCGGATGATGCTTTCATCTATTTCGTCCAGGGGTTTCCTCCAGACAAAATGGACATCTGGCGAATCCCCTCGGCGCCTGGCGGACTCCCTGAACAAGTGACCTTCCATGATTCCCTCGTCGCGTACCCGACATTCGTCAACGATCGAATGCTTCTCTATGTCGCCCGGAATCCGGATGGGTCCGGCCCTTCGTTGTACGGCCTCGATGTTCGGAAGGGCGTTTCGCGCCGCATTACTTTCGGAGTGGAGCAATACACTTCGATTGCGTCCAGCGCGAACGGAGAGCGGCTGGTAGCCACCGTGGCGAATCCGGTTGCAAACCTGTGGCGATTGCCGATTTTAAACCGTGTGGCCGGGGAATCCGACGCGACACGTGTTCCCCTTTCGACAGTACAGGGACTTGCTCCACGCTGGACACCTGAAGGTCTGGTCTACCTCTCTTCCAGAAGCGGAGACAATGGAATCTGGAAGCTCGCGAACGGGACATCAACGGAAATACGTGATGGATCCGAAGGCCGGGTTCTCTCTGCGGCCGTGGATACCGGAGGCGGCTCGTTGCGGATTGCGGCAGTGGTTGAGAAGGACGGGCGGTCGAAATTGTTCATCATGAATCGCGATGGAACGGGCATCCAGCCGCTTGGCAGTTCCCTCGATGTCCGAGGCGCTCCTTCCTGGTCACCGGACGGCCAGTGGATCACTGTTGCCGTTGACGAAGGGGCCGGGCCCAGAGTTTTCAAGTTCTCACCGGATGGGCGTTCCGCCGTTCGTATGACAACGGAGTATTCCGTTAATCCCGTCTGGTCACCGGACGGCCAGTTCCTGGTCTATGCCGGGGCGCAGGTCGGTACTGCCTTCCGGGTGGAGGCGATGACCAAAGATGGTCAGCCGCATTCCATGCCCGAAATGAGTCTGGATCTCGGCGCACTCCGCTTCTCCTTTGGGCCCGGAACGTCTTCGCTGGTCTTCCTGAAGGGCGGGCTTTGGAACAAGAATCTTTGGATCAGGGATCTTCAAACCGGCGTCGAGCGTCAACTCACGAACTTCAGCCGCGAGTTTCTCATCACGGATTTCGACGTGTCCATGGATGGACGTGAAATCGTCCTCAGCCGGCAAATGGATAACTCGGACATTGTGCTGATTGGCCTGCATCAGTAGTCGATCATGAAACACAAAGACGCAAAGGCACAAAGGCGCAAAGAAAACCGGCATCAAACGACCTCGGTTGCCGGTTTTCTTTGCGCCTTTGTGCCTTTGCGTCTTTGTGTTTCCCCTTATTCGCCTGCCACAGCAGCTGTCTTTTGGAAGTTGAGCGGCACACAAGCGAGTATCGTTGTTCCACGCTGAAGCTCGGAGTTGATGGTCAGTACTCCGTTCACCAGCTTCAGGCGTTCTTTCATGCTGGTAATACCGAGTCCGTCTCCTTTTCCTGCCGCCTTCGGATCAAAGCCGATTCCGTCGTCCTGCACGCTCAGTTGAATCTCACTCGGCACGCCACGCAACAACACTCGGTAATGCCGGCCTTTGCCATGCTTCACAGCATTTTGCAAGGCTTCCTGCAAGATCCGGAACAGGCAGAGCGAAATCTCTTGCGATGCGTTCTCCGGCACGTTTTCAGATCGAAAATCGACCTCGATACCCTGTTGTCCGGAAAGCTCCCGGCAAAAGCGTGCGGCAGCCGAAGCCAGCCCCTGCTCCAGGCTGGAGGAGTGGAGGCGGTGCGACAGGCCCTGGATGTCCGCACCTATCTGCACAGCCTCTTCATTTAAATCTTTGAGTTTCTGCATGAGTTCAACCGCAGCTGGCGAGGTACTTCGCTTCAACGCACCGAGATGAATTGCCAACACCGCAAGCCGCTGACAGATGTCGTCGTGAAGTTCGCGAGCAATCCTGCGGCGTTCTTCTTCCTGTGCTTCGATCAATCGTTGACTCACTTTGGACAAAGCCTCTTCGGCCCGCTTCAGATCGGTAATGTCTGCGGTCACACCAAGGACGCAGGGCTCACCTCCGATCTCAATCAGTTCCGCCGACGCCAGGCCCGTTCGGACTTCGCCATTTTTGATGCGGAACTGATGCTCGAGATTTCGGACACTGCTTCCGGACTCAAGGCGTTTCACGAGGGCAAGTCTATCTTCCGGATGAACCCAGATTCCCAGATCAAAGGGAGTTCGTCCGATAACTTCGTCGCGACTCCAACCGAACACCTCAAGAAAGGTTTCGTTGACGTCGACGTATCGGTGGTCTTTAGCGGTTGTTATTGCTTTAGCCAGAGGGCTATGGCGGAAGGCTTTGGTAAACTTCTCCTCAGACTTCTTTAACTCCTGCTCCACTCGCTTCCGTCTCGCACGCAGCCACAGCAATTCGATGTTCAGCAGCGTCTCCACGACGGTCAGAGAAATGCCTGCGATGATGTACCACTTGTAAGACTCCCAGACGGTTGTGTCGCGGTACAGCAGCGTATTGTCCGGCGGAAGGTCTCCCTCTCGAAGTCCCCAACGCTGCAGGGCTCGCCAGTCGAAGAGGTTAACGTTAGCCGTCTTCACGACAGGAATATCCAGCGGGTTTTCCCCATTGAGAACCCTCACGGCCATTTTCCCGGCAGCTTCACCTTGAGCGGCCCAGCTCAACACGAAGCCGCCCACCGCCCCGCTGCCGACATCAACATCGTCCAGGACGAAAACCGGCGCGTTCGCTGCGCCGGCGACCATCGGAATGGATTGAGTCGCGTCGATGAACCGGGTTCCGGCAGCATCCAGCATGATGGACGTGTGGATGACAACGGTGTCGCTCGGCAGCTGGCCCAGCCGGGCGAGTATTGCAGGCATGGCGAGGTCGGTAAGATAGTTGAACTCGAACTTCGACTCGTACTGACGGAAGCTTTCCCTGACAATCTTTAGGATATCTCTGTCAAACGCTCCCACCCCTCCCACGACAACCACGCGCTTGGTGTTCGGTTTCAAGCGCAATGCCAGGTTCAGGGTCTTTTCCGGCTCCGCTACTCCCCAAGCGCCGGTAAAATGGGCATCCAGCTTCAGTTCACCTAACATCTCCTCCGTGCTCCCGCAGAAGAGGATCGGGCTTTTTGGAAAGGACCTTTCGTGCGTTTCGATCATGAACCTCAGGGAAGCAGCGCCCACGGCAATGATCACATCCGGTTTGCGGTTCTGATACTTGCGGATGTACGAATCGCGAATCTGGCGTTGGGAAGCCTCGTCTGGAAACAGAGTTGTTTCCAGGCTCTCATTGTAGAGCTCAATCTGGTAAGGCGATTCCTGCAGAGCCGCATGGATAGCCTGGTCCATTGCTGCGATGCCAGGCGACGCAACAGTCCCCAGGTCATTGAAAATCAGAACGCGCCGTACCTCTTTATTCTGTGCCACTGCAGCCGGCTGGATCGGAAGTAACGTTGCGGCCGCGAGAACTACCAGCGTCGCTCCCTTTTGCCAGCCGCCCGTCATACAGTGAGCCTCATTAGAAGGTCAACTTCAGAGCCATTTGTCCGACGCGCGCATTTACAGATGTGCTGCTGATACTGCCGAAGGTCGGTGACGAGAAATTCGTGTCAGGGTTGGCGAACTGCGGCCTGTTCAATGCATTGTAAAACTCGGCACGCAATTGAATGCTGCTTCCCTCAAAGAGCCAGTTTGAAGGAACATGTTTTGAAATTGCCAGGTCCAGGTTCGCCTGTCCGGGACCGTTGACGATACCAGTTCCGCTGTTCCCGAACGCCGTTCCGATGCCATCCGTCCCGATTATCGGTGGGCGGGTAAAACAGGATGCGTTGAAGTAACCTCCAAGTTTGGACTCGACAGGTCCTTCCCGGACGAGTTGGCTTCTCGAGCATGTGCCGCTTAGTTGAGCCCGATCTTCACTGATCCCAAACACATTTGTGGAGTTCGTATCGGCAACAGTAAGTGCCGTGCCGGACTGAAGAGTCGCTATCGCTGCCAAAGACCAGTTTCCAGGAAGCATCCAGTTAGCGCTCAGAACGAACCGTTGAGTCCGATCGAAGCTGGCTCGCCCCCATCGCTGACTTGCAGAGTTCTGGTCTCCCAGCGGCAGTGCGTTCCCGGACGATACTGAATTGATGTCGGAACCGTAAGTGTCCAAAGTCTTGGAGAACGTGTACGACAAAAGGAATTGAAGGCCGGGGCTTAACCGCTTCTCCAGGCTTACTTCGAGCCCGTCGTATCGAGACCTCCCGTCGGATCCTATTATTACCAGAGAGTCTGCCGGTACTCCGGGAACAGGAACTCGCAAAGGAATATTGGCGAGTGTGTTTTCAACCGTTCCTCTTATTGGATGGTCGATCGAGGCTGATAATGCCTGGTTCAGAGAACGCTGCCCCACCAGGTGAGAACCACGCGTGCCGGCGTATCCAACTTCCAACAACAAACCCTGGTGGATCTCGACCTGGAGATTCAGTGAATACTGCTGCATGCGGGCGGGGCGAAAATCCGATGCGACGGAATATATGGTCGTATTTGTCGCAGGAGAGTATGCCGGAAAGAACGGAAATGATTGCGGTGTAGGAAACGGCTGGGGAAAAGGGGCCTCGAATGTCGCGTTCGCGTTTGCAGGTCCGGCATTCAGTCGAAACTGAGAGAATGGAGCGCCAAACATGTTTTGGTAGAATGCCTGCCCCGTTGGGCGGGAATAATACAAACCATATCCCCCTCGGAGCACCATCCCGACGGCCGTGGCAAACGGCTGTAGAGCAAACCCGATTCGTGGAGCGATTGTGTTTTGACCGGCGCCGTCGTTCGCGAAGCTGTTATTTGCGCGCAACACGCCCGGTGGCAGATCGCCGCGAAAGTTCGAAGCCACAACGTAACCGGCCACGCTGCCGCCGGGAGGAGGGTTGGGATTTGCTTTGCGAATGTCGAAACTTGCGTTCCGGCCCAAACGGTCTGCGAATTGGCCAAGACGCTCATACCGCAAACCAATGTTCAGCGTTACTGACTTGTGAATTCTGTAGTCATTCTGTATGAACGCCGTTCCTTCCCAGACTCTGTACTGCCGGTTTGTCAGTCCGAAATCATCGAACGATGCGAAAACATTGCTGAAAGGCGTACCGTTGTCGAGCGCATTACGACCAAGCAGAAAATCAGGCCAACTCAGGAACTGGACTAAGGAACCCAAGCCCGGCAGGTCGAGATTGTTTTGGAGCCTGGTCACCGATCCTCCCAAACGCAGGGTATGCGCACCGCGAACGAAGGAGAGGCCATCACTAAAGACAAAGCTGTTTTGCGTGACGCTACGCGGAAACCCGGACGCGATACTGACCGAGCCGAGAATCTTCAGGCTGGGGAGTTCGTTATTGCGGCTCATTTCTCCTTCTGCCACGCCGATATCCGACCACTTGAAAGGAGTCCTCGCCTCGGTGTGCGTCACGTTACGTACAAAGCCCAGGCGCGCTTCGTTCAGCCAACCGCTGCCGGGAGCGTACGTATGGGCAAGAGAGAAAACTCGGAAGCCTGTGCTGCCTGGGCTGGGGAAACCGCGGACGTTGCCTGCGGCGTTCAGGCCATTACCTGGAAACGTAACAGTCTGGTCAGCGTCGGCCAGGAAGAAACGGGCAGCGATTTTGCTGCTCGGCCGCGGAATGTAGTCGGCGTTGGCTGAAAACTGGTTTTCACTGAAATGGCAGGGATCACTGAAAACAGAGAAACCCTGTTGAGGCAGGGGCTTTGTCAAGTCCACGGTTTGTGGAGTCGGGATCAGAAAAGTCCCATCCGGAAGCTTGAAATTCAAGAGGGCCAGCGCCACTGGATTGATATTGGACCCATCCGACTTGATCGTCGTCCCCCCGAGTGCGCCGGTCATGCCGCCGAAGAGTTTTCCGAGTTCCTCCTTCGTCCTTATGTTGCTCAGGGGCGGTCCGCTTAAGCTTGCAGTGCAGGCAGTTCTCGACTGGCCAGCCGCTAGGCCGTTAACCTGACGCGTCCCCTGCCAGGACCCAAAGAAAAAGAGTTTTTCCCTTCGGATCGGACCGCCGAGCGCGAATCCAAATTGATTCTGCCTGAGGACAGGGCGCCGCTGGCCAGTCTGGTTCAGAAAGAAATCGTTTGCATTGAGCGCTTCGTTGCGAAGGAACTCGAAAGCGCTGCCGTGGAAAGCGTTGCCGCCGGTTTTGGTGATCAAGTTGACGTTCGCGCCGGCATAGCGTCCATAGGTTGCGTCGTAGAGTCCTGTCTGGACCTTGAACTCCCGTATGCTATCGGGATTGGGAATCGGAATTCCGCCACTCCCGGCGCCACTGCCCTGAACGTCACTCACGCTGATCCCGTCCAACTGAAAGTTATTGTCATAGGAACGCGCTCCACGCACATATATCCCATCGTTGGATTTTGCAATCTGCGAGAGCGCTGTGCCGCCGAGACCAAGCCCTCCTGCGTTGTAGACTCCACTTGTAACGCCCGGCGACAGGCTGACGATTTGAGCGAAGTTCCTCGTGACCAGGGGGAAATTGTTTACGGCTGTCTGGTTTATTACCTTACCGAGAACAGAATTGTCCGTCTGCGCCAGCGCCTGTTCAGCAGACACATTAACACTGGCCCGCTCATTCAGGATCTGGAGTTGCAATTCGAGATTAGTCCGTTCAGTTACGCTGACTGTTGCTTCGGCGATAAGGGTTTCGAAGTCCCCGCTGCTTGCCCGTACCTCATAGTGGCCGGGCGACAACAACAGAAAGTTGAATCGGCCTTGTTCGTCGGATACTGTCAGCGCCGCTACACGAGTTTCTTGATTCGTCACTCGAACGGCAACTCCAGGCAAAACCGCCCCGGATGGGTCAAATACCACGCCTGCCAACGCTCCGCTTGAAGTGGTCTGACTGTGAAGTTGGCCGGAAAACACAAAGACAAGGATGCCCAGGGAAAGAAACGCGGTTGAATGAATGTGTGTGCTACCTAACGCAGAAGCCACCCTCGCCACGATCCGGAATTAGATCCTTTCACGTGCTCATGATCAATTACTTCATGACGTTAAGGGGTGAATTAGAGTCGGGTCGTAATTCTACTGATTGACGGAAGCGCTCTCTAGAGCGAGTACTTCCAAAGTTCTTTTCCAGGTGCCGGTCTTTGTCCGATCTCCGCTGGACGCACTCCGCACGTTCTTGAAGAAACAAGGCGGGGACTCACTGTTTTCGTATTTTCTCCCGCAATTGCTGCAGCCCTGCCAGGAGCATCGCGATCTTTTCGTTGTCCAGGGGTTTTGACAGAAACAGGTCCGCTTCAGGCACATCGAGACGGCATCCAGGAGCTATCGATGCGGCACTGTGAATGACGAGCAGGGCCCGCCCGACGGCCGGACTGTTTCGAAGCGCATTGAGGACATTGATACCCCCCATGTCGAACAAATTCAAATCGCATAAAACGATGTCGGGTTGAAACGCAATCGCCGCCGCCAAAGCTTCGCGTCCGGACGATACAACCCTGACTTCAAGACCCTCGCTTTGCAGGAATTCCTGCGTGGCCTCTGCGACACCGGCGTGGTCTTCGACGAGCAGCAGGCGCGTGGTCGAACCGGTATCGGGAACTGTACGGGGTGCGTTCATGCTCATTACTCTATGCCACGCTGTTGGCGCGTTTGGTGTCCAAATCTGCCAAAGGCAGAGTGAACAAAAATGAACTGCCCATGCCCAATTGGCTTTCGGCCCAGATCGTTCCGCGATGAGCCTCAACAATGCCCTTGGCTATCGACAACCCCAGGCCCGTTCCCTTCTTTGTTGTGCCTGGCGCCTGCCAGTACCGATCAAAGATTCTTGACAGGTGTTCTTGTGGGATGCCTGGTCCTGTGTCTGTCACGGCAACCACAATTTGCTGATCCTGCTGACGTGCAGAAATTCGGATCGTACCCTCTCGGGGTGTGAACTTGATCGCATTTCTGACTAAATTGGAAACCACTTGAGCAATGCGATGAGCATCAACTGCAACCTGAGGAAGCGTCGACGGCAAGTCGACCTCGAGTGTCTGCTGCCTGGCTTCAGCCTGGACTCGTATGCGATCGAGTACCGGCATCACCACTCCACTCAGGCTGTCTGTCGATGGTACAATCGAAAAAGTCCCGCTTTGAATTCTGGCAAAATCCAGGAGATCGGCGATGAGGGCTTTCATTTCGTTGGACGAACGCTCAATTTTATCGGCGAATTCCCGAACCTGGCTGGGATCAATCCGGTCCATGCGCCGAAATAGATAGACCACAAGTTCGATGTTTGCCAGAGGATTCCCGAGATCGTGCGAGACAATCGAGAGCACGTCCTCGCGGGTCTTGATGGCCCGTTGCGCTTCATCGAAAAGGCGCGCGTTCTGGATCGAGAGAGCCGCCCGCCTGGCAAGCTCTTCGGCCAGGCGGACATCTGCCGGCCCGTATTCATGAAACCTTGACGAGGAGATAAAGGTAATGACACCCAATAGTCTTCCACGAGCAAGGAGCGGCACGGCGATGAAGGATTTGAGATCGGCAGCACGAAGCGCTCTAACGGACTCCTCACTGAATAATGCGGAGCTTTCCGATGACGGGAACCGCGAAAGGACCATCTGTCTGTTCTCGAAAACGGACGCGACCAGTGAAGGGTGACTCTGGTCAAGCGGGACTTGCATGAACAAATCGCAGATCCATGCCTTCGAAGGGTCTCGATTCACAACCTTTAGTCGCCTGATTCCGCCAACCTCTTCGACGACATCCACAATGCAAAAATCGGCGAGATCACGCACAGCCAACTGCGCGATATTACTCAGTGTGTCCTCGTAGTCCAGAGTCGAGGTAAGTACCGCTCCGACGTCGGCCAGAAACCTCTGTTCATTCTCAATACGCTTCTGATCCGAAATATCTCGCAGGGCAACTGTCATGATGGGTTTTCCACGGACATCGAGCTTCGAAATGGCTGCGTCCGCTGGAAATTCCTCGCCGTTTTTGCGTACGCCGAAGATCGGGGTCTCTCGGTGACCCATACGACGAGCAGTCGCCTGGCCCGCAGTGAATCCAGCCACGTGTTCCCGGTGGATCGCTCGAAAGCGCTCCGGAATCAGGATATCCAGTGAGGCGCCTATTGCTTCCGCTTTCGAGTAACCAAAGATCTTCTCGGCGCCCTCGTTGAACAGGGTTATGCGATAGTTCTCGTCAATGGAGATTATCGCGTCTGCCGAGATAGAGACGATCCCCGAGGATTTCGCTTCAGAAAGGCGCAGGTTTTCCTCGAGGCGCTTTCGCTCAGTGATGTCCAGTTCGGTTCCGACCATGCGGTGGGGCTGTCCTTTTTCGTCGCGCGTGAAAACTTTCCCCCGATCCAGAACCCATATCCAATCGCCGGATTTCGTCAACGCCCGAAACTCGGCTGCGTACTCTGGGACGAGCCCGTGAAAGTACTCCGTCAGCGCCCTTTGAACACGCGGCCAGTCATCGGGATGCACGCCGGAACTCCACGAATCCACGTGGGGCTTGATCTCTTCGGGCCTAAGCCCACGCATTTCAGCCCACCTCGGGCTGAATATGACCTCACCTGTCTTGATATTCCAATCCCATGCGGCAAGGTTCGCGCCGCGAAGCGCGAGATCAAAGCGCTCCTGAGACTGACGCAGCAGGTCTTGAGATCGCCTGACATCTGAGATGTCGCGAGTGACGGTACCCATCCCAAGTACTCGCCCGGTGGCACGATCCGGGATCATGAAGTGTTCATCAGATACAGGGATCGCTTCCTGCGTCTGCCAGTGCCGAAAATAAGTCTCACCGGACCACTGACCGCGCTCGATCATCGTCTTGAGAATCACATCCGTCACGAATGAGCGTAGCTCCGGCGGGTAGCAATCCTGTATTTGGATCTGCTCCACCGGAAAATCGGGGCTCAGCCCAAGCATCCGGCGGCCGGCCGGATTGAGGTAGATCGGCTTCCCGGCAGGGTCTGCAATGCCGATGAAGTCCGAAGAGTTTTCGATGAGCGCCTCAAAGATGCGACGTTCTTCAAGGGCCTTCTGCAACCGCTCATTCGCTGCTTGAGTCTCATCGAGAGCAATCCTCGCCCGCAGTTCATCCTGTTCGGATTGCCTGGCAGCCCGCCATGTCGTTCGAAGCACGAGAGCGACGATCACTACTGCAAACAATGAAACCTGAACGCTGGTGTCATACCAGTTCGCGTAGACTCCGATTCGACTCAACGCTCCGACCAGCGGCGGCGCGAGAATCCCCGCAAACAATATCCGTCTTGCCATGCCGCCGCTGCGTGTATCGCTGACGACAAGAGACATCATCCCATCATTGGGACGGCTGCAGAGTAAAGCCAGGGCCAACAGGATGAAACTCGCTGCCGTGTGGACCGCCATTCCGATGTCGGACGTAATTGATGGAAATCCATAGAACTGACTGGTGCTGAAGATATACCCAGTCATGGCAACGATGGCATTCGCCCCCACCACGAGTGCGCACACTTGACCTATGCGAATCGAGAGAACGCGAAAATTGTAGACAAGCAAGGCGGCGCCGAGGAGTGCAAAATTTGCAGCTGTTTGAGGTGCGGGGCGCCCTGGGTAAAGCCGTGCGGCTGTGTGGGCACTACTAATGAAGATACGGTCAATTCCCGAGTCCCAGGAAAAGACGTATTCACCTAACGTGAGTAATCCAAGAAGCGCAACGACAGCCGCTACTGCACTCGCTGCAAGACGGCCCTTTTCAGACCGACGGCTATCCCCTGTGAAGATAATCGCGATGGCTCCCAGAACCAATGCGAGAGCGGTATTGGGTTGCATTGCAGGGAGCCCGGGGTGAATCTTCGTCAGTAGCTCGATTTGAAATATCCAACCCACTGCAGCCAGGAGAGGAATTGCCGCGGCAAACACACTGAGGGATTTTGAGAGTGTCAGACTTCGTCTTATAAGGCGGTCTCTAATCTCGTGACTCACTTCACCGTTCATTCATCTTGACTATACCCGAGATGGTCAGGCTGCACGATCAGGTCGACGGCCATCGGAGAGTCTGTGCTGCGCGGCAGAGACTCTGGGAATCGTGAAGAAGAAAGTGCTCCCGCTCCCCGCTATGCTCTCGACCCAGATGCGTCCGCCGTGAGCCTCAATGATGCCTTTGGTGATGGGAAGTCCGAGCCCGACACCCTGACGTCCAGCCTTCGTTGCCTGCCAGAATCGGTCAAAGACACGGGGCAGGTTCTGGGGGGAGATGCCACGACCCGTATCCGCAACCCAGAAGACGACATCATTTTCTCTTGATGCCGCGCCCGCCGTGATACGACCGCCGGCCTTCGTGAATTTGATCGCGTTCCCAATGATGTTCTCGAACACCTGAAGGAGCCGGTGCCGATCACCCCAGACATTGGGAAGATCGGGCTCTACTTCGACTCGAAGCTCGAGAGAAGACGAAGATGCGAGCGGTCTCTGCATATCTACCGCCTCGGCAATCAACCCACCTGCAGATAGTCGCGCTCGCTCGACGGTCAACTGCGCTGCCTCCATGAGTGCGACATCCAGGAGATCCTGAATCAGGTGGTTCATGCGCCTGGCTGCGCGTTCGATGACCTCCATCGGCTTCAGAGAGCGCCGTTCGGGTTCCGCGCCCTGACGTTTTGAGGCCGAGATCTGCATCAGAATATTGGAAAGTGGACTCCTCAAGTCGTGAGCCACGACGCCCAGCACCTGATCGCGCAGTTGGGTGGCGTTGACCGAAGCGCGGTAGAGACGGGCATTCTCGATTGCGATAGCCGCCCGGTCCGCCAGCGCTTCGGCCAGACGAAGGTCAATCTGCCCATAGTGGCGAGACTCGGTGGAGGAGATAAAGGCAAGTACGCCGAGAAGCCGTCCCTGGCGCAGGAGCGGAACCCCCATCAGAGATGTAGGACTCATGCCGCGGAGCGCTTGCAAGTGTTCCGGCCCCTGGGCAAAGGATTCAAGCTGCTCAGGGGTAACGTGTTTGATAAGGAAAGACTGTTTGGTCTCAAACGCGGTTCGGAGGAGATAAGGGCGATCTCGATCGATCGGCACGTGCTCCAGAAAAGCGTAAACGTCCGTTTTGGATGGGTCACCGGAAACAACCTTGAGCCTCCGGATCACCCCATTCTCATCGACGACGTCGACCATGCACCAGTCGGCGAAATCACGAACTACCAGATGAGCAACGGTCGCCAACGTCTGGTCGTAATCGAGCGAGTCGGCCAGCACGGCTCCCGCTTCGGCCAAGAGCTGCTGGACTTTCTCGAAGCGCTTGCGCTCGGTGATGTCCAACACGGTGCCCATCATTCTGACGGGGTCGCCCTTTGGATTCCGATAGACGCGACCCCTGGCCGAGATCCAGTGAATGGACTCGTCCGCCCAACGTATTCGGCATTCCATATCAAAGTTGTTGGACACGAACCTTTTTTCAAAAGCTTGTTTTGCAACTTCTCGATCTTCGGGGACAACATGAGTCATGAAAATCGCCGATCCCCATGTCGGAACGGGCGACGAATATCCGAATATCTGGTCATGCCGGAGTGACCGCACGGATGTATCGGTGAGGAGATCCAGATCCCACATGCTTGAGCTGAATCGAGCGCGAGAGTAAGGCGCCGTTCACTGTGTTTCAGAGCTGCTTCCGCACATTTCCGGTCTGTGATGTCGCGAGCGAACGCCTGCCAGCGACCGTCAGGCAGGATGTTCGAACTCACTTCGACCGGGACGAACGTTCCAACCTTTCGCTTCTGGAGCCACTCGGATCTGTTTACTTGTCCCGGCACGAGAAGTTCGTCACGGACCGCCTTGAGCCGGGCCGCGTCCTCGACTGGGATGATATCGAAGATCGTTTTGCCGATTAACTCATCCCGATCGTAGCCGAGCAGCCGGCACGCGGCCTGGTTAACGTTCGTGAAGCGGGCTTCGAGATCTGACTGAAAGAATGCGTCGGGCGACAGCTCGATGACCTCGCGAAGTTGCCGGTTAGCGTGCTGGGTTGCCTGACGACCCTTCCTAATGAGATACGCCAGATAGATGACGACAATCCCATCTATTCCGAACAGCAGAGCCTGAAAGGCCGCCTGAAGATGAGAATAGCCTGCGCGCGTCACGAACGTGTAGGCGGCAAGCGGCATACTCATCAGGAGCGCGCAAATCCCCGGCCCGACGCCTGCAAACAGGCTGGCCACCAGAACGGCCGCAAAGAACAGCACGTATGGAGCACCTGTTCCGGTAAAGGGGATAAGCCAGATCCTGAGGGCGAATGTGCTCGCCACTATCGCGATGGCGAAGAGATAGCGGACGATGGCGTTATGAAACATCCGCTAATAGATGGCAATTTCTCGGCCAAATCATCAGCAAACAAAACGCCCGCCCGGAAAAAAGAAATGAACGATGAGGAGTAATACGGACGAGGGTTAGAAAACACAGAGGCGCAAAGGCACAGAGGCACAAAGAAAAACGCCGCAAGTAACAGATCTTGTTGCGGCGTTTTCTTTGTGCCTCTGTGCCTTTGCGCCTCTGTGTTTCTTACAATCCCTCAGGCTACAAGTCTATCCTGCCCTGCAGACGCGCTGGGAATCGTGAAGAAGAAGGTAGTCCCCCTCCCCGCTGTGCTCTCGACCCAGATGCGTCCGCCGTGAGCCTCGACGATGGCTTTGCTGATGGAGAGCCCGAGACCGGCGCCGCGACGCCCAGCCCTGGATGCTTGCCAAAATCGGTCAAAGATACGGGGCAGGTTCTCCGAAGCGATGCCATCGCCGGTATCCGCAACCCAAAAGACGACATCATTATCTTTTGATGCCGCGCCCGCCGTGATGCGCCCGCCGGCTCTCGTGAATTTGATCGCGTTGCCGATGAGGTTCTCGAACACTTGAAGCAGCCGTTCCCAATCACCCCAGACCTCGGCAACATCCGGGTTCACTTCAACTCGAAGCTCAAGCGAAGACGAAGATGCGAGCGGCCTCAGCATATCCACCGCCTCGGCAATCAACCCACCTGCAGATAGTCGCGCTCGGTCGATGGTCAACTGCCCTGCCTCCATCAGTGCGACATCCAGCAGATCCTGAATCAGGCGGTTCATGCGCGCGGCTGCGCGTTGGATGACCTCCACCGGCTTCATAGATCGCCGTTCGGGCTCCGAGCCCTGACGTTTTAAGGCCCATACCTGCATCAGGATGTTGGAAAGTGGACTCCGCAGGTCGTGAACTACGACGCCCAGCACTCGATCGCGAAGTTGCGTGGCATGGACTGAAGCCCGGTAGAGACGTGCATTCTCGATTGCCATAGCCGCCCGCTCAGCCAGCGCTTCGGCCAAACGAAGATCGCCCTGTCCGAAAACGCGAGACATGGTTGAGGAGCCGAGAAGGAGCGCGCCGAGGGCCTGTCCCCGCATCAAGAGCGGTACCGCGACGAACGATCTGACACCGGTGGCCAGGAGTGCCTGCAGGTGTCCCGGCCCCAGCCCAAGCGACTCGATGTACTGTAACGTCACCTGCTCGACGACGATGGGCCGTTTGCTCTCAATTACAGACCGCATGAGGTGAGGGAGATCTCGATCGAGCGGAAGATGCTCGAGAATGGCGCATAGCGCCGCCTGATCAGGATCCGCGTTCGCGACTTTCACCCGGCTGAGTTGTCCTTCCTCGTTGATCACATCAACGGCACACCAGTCGGCGATGTTCTGAACGACCATATGAGCCAGGGTCGCCAGCGTCTGCTCGTATTCGAGCGAAGAAGAAAGCGCCAGGCCAACGTCAGCCAGAAACTGCTGTTCCTTTTCGATCCGCTTTCGCTCTGTGATGTCCTCCGAGATACCGAGAAGATAAATTGGGTTACCCGTTGTATCGAGGATTGGAACTTTTTTTGTGTGCAGAATGCGAACGCCTCGGTAACGAGTCAGTATCGGCTCTTCCGGTATGTCGACTACGCTGCCCCTGTTAAGGGTCTCGCGATCTTTCTCGATGAAAAACTCCGCCTGTTCCTTTGGCCAAAAATCGTAGGCATTCTTGCCTTTAAGTGTCTCCTTCGGCCATCCGAGCAAGTCTTCGGCTGTGCGATTCAACCGTATGAACCGCAACGACTGGCTCTCCTTGATGAACAACATGAGAGGAATGTTTTCGATGATTGCGTCCAGGAATGTGTTGGCAGCCCTGAGTTCTTCCTCGAAGCGCTTGCGCGCGGTAATGTCGATGACCGAGGCGACCCAGCCGACCACATTGGCGGAGGCATCTCGGTCCGGCGTATAGACGGCGTGAATCCACTTGCGCTCACCAGCGATGGGCAGTTCGACTTCGTACTCAACCCGCTCTCCACTCAAGACTCTCTCGATACGGGGACGAATGATCTCGAATGCCGCCTGGCCCATCACCTCCACAATCGGTCTGCCGGCGATCTGTTCCAGGGGCAACCCGATGTATTGGGCGTAGGCGGGGTTCGCAGATATATAGCGCAAGTCCCGGCTGCAATGGGTCAGGCCGGTGGCTGCCGTGTGAAGCGTTTGGCGCAGTTCTGCGGAAACGGCGCGCAACTCCTCTTCGGCCTGCTTGCGTTTCGTGATGTCGTTGAAGAGGATTGCGACTTGCCGCTGCTCGGGCCTGCCGACTCGGAACGCGTAGACGTCGAAGACCCGGCCGAGGGCACGGGTCGGATTCTCAAACCTTCGCGGCTCGCCGGTTCGAGCAATCTGCCCGTAAATCTGGAACCAGTACTCCTCGTTCGTCGGCACGATCTCGCGGATCCAGCGTCCAGCGGCGTTCGCGATGCCGGCCTGCTTCTCAAAGGCCCGATTGACTTCCAGAATGCGGTAGTTGAGTGCGTTGTCCACGTCATCGAACAGTACCTCGATCACACAGAAACCCTGGTCGATCGAATCAAACAGTGTGCGGTACTTCTCCTCAGACTCGCGCAGCTGCTCGATGGCTGTTTCCGCTTGCCTGCGAGCCAGCTGTTCACGAGCAAGAAGCTGCTCACGCTCCGTTGCTGTCCGGCGCGCTTCGGAGATGTCGCGAACGAAACCCTGCCATCGGCCATCGGACAGAATGTGTGAACTTACCTCGACCGGGACGAACGTTCCATCCTTCCGAATTAGAGTCCACTCCGCTCGGTCCACATGTCCCGGCGTGAGAAGGTCCGCCCTGACCGCTTCCAGCCGCGGCGCATCCTCGGCTGGAACGATATCGAAGAGTGTCTTGACGACTAACTCGTCGCGCTCGTAACCGAGCATCCGGCATGCAGCCTGATTGACGTCCGTGAGACGTGCATAGAGATCCGCCTGAAAGAATGCATCCGGCGCAAGTCCGATGATGTCCCGAGTCCGCCGGTTGGCGTCCTGGGCTCCTGCGCGTCCCTGTCTCATGAGAAACGTCAGATAGACGACGACAATCCCGTCTACGGAAAACAGCAGCGACTGGAAGGATGCTTGATCAATGGAATAGCCGGCGCGCATCACGAATGTATAGGCGCCGAGCGGTACGCTCAGCAACGTCGCGCAAATTCCTGGTCCAACACCTGCAAACAGGCTGGTCACCAGGACCGCCGCGAAGAACAGCACGAATGGCGCACCTGTTCCGGTCAACGGGATAAGCCAGATCCTGAGGGCGTACATACTCCCCACCATGGCGATAGCGAAGAGGTACCGAAATATGGTGTTCTGGAACAGAGTGTTGACGCTCCTGGAACAAATGGAATCGACGCCGCATGTACGATGAACGGACTAACCTCTTATATTCGCCTTTTTCAGCCGGTGTATGCCGACTGCTCCGTACTTTTGCTGCAGCTAATACGTAGAAATTGCGGGGCGGACCGTCAGTAGGCTTCGGGCATGATCGGTCGCATGTCGTGCGTCGGCACTTCGACATGTTCCGGAACACGATATTTCGGCTTGCCGTTGGTGAGATCCAGATACAGCTTGCCTCGCAACAAACGTTCCGGCACGTGAGCCAGCCGCAACAGCGGATACTTCACCTGCTCACCGAAGAGTTTGCGACCCAGCGAGTAGTAATAGATCGGAATGCCGAGGTTGAATCCCCATTGGACTTTTCGTGTATTCCTGAAGAAGTCCAGGTTGTATCGCCAGCATGTGAAAAAGAATTCCCACTGAAGATCCGTCAGTTCGACCAGTTTCTTGCTGCCATGACCGCGTTTTTCAAGCCGCGTTTCCTCGAGCGGAACAAAGAGCGTCGGAGTGACGGCCCACTTCGCTCCGCGTAATGCGAAAAGAAGATCGAGCGACTCTTTCGTATCCGCGTCCGTTTCGCCGGGCAGCCCGATGATCCAGGTGCAGAACGGGAACCAGTTGTTGCGATTCAGAATCTCCATGCCCTTCAGGATCACGTCCGGCCACTGTTCGGGCCGGAAGGGATAAGCCTTCCCTTTCATGTGCTTCTTGAAGAGCCGAACCGAACCGGTTTCAAGTCCGATAAACAGATTCGCAAAGCGCTTTCCCGGATGCGTGGACTCCTTATGCTGTCCGACAGCATGGCCGACCGCCACCGGGGACAACTCTTCGAGTATTCCCGGATTCAACACGACGGGTGCGATCGTGCCGTGCGTCTGCATGACATACTCCACACCTGGAACAGCGGCGACAGAAGTCAGCAGCTTTTTGAGAGCCGGAACGTTCGTTTGGAACTTCGGTCCCTGTTCGTAGAGGAAAATATCTTCGGTTGTCAGCAGAATCGAATCGGCGCCTTCGGCAGCCTGCACGCGGACGTTATCGAGGATTTGTTCGAGCGGGATGCTTTTTCCTCGCCGGAGCGCCACGGAGCAAAAGTCGCAGCCGCGACCGCATCCGCGCGTGATTTCCACGACGCCGAGTGTGGAGCGATGCCGGATGCGGGGGATGTGCTCGAGCGCTGGACTGTGGCCGGTGACTTTTCGCGGAAGGTGTTCGCCTCGCAATGCCGCTTCAAACAAACCCACTACGATGTCTTCCGCCTCGCCGTCGACAAGACAGTCGATCAACCATTCGTCCTGAAGATCCTTCTTCTCGATCTGCCACGAACCGGGCCCGCCCACGATGATCTTCAGATGATTCTTGTGCAGGCGCAGAACAGGATGCGTGATCAGCCGGCGGAATTCCGCCGCGTTGACCGGTTCGGCGTAGCGGCCATAGAGATGCGTGTAGACATCCGTGGCAAAGGTGACACCGAGCGGGTTATGCGCGTGTATGCCGACAACGCGCGTGTTGTCGCCGACGAAAAGATGAAGTTGGTCGGGGTAGCAGACCTTGATGTCGTCCGCGTCGAACTTCTCGAGAAGCAGGCTTTCAACGATGCGAAGACCGTGGGGGACGTATTTCGCCTGGCCGTCGGGCGCCACCTCGTTGTCGAACGAAATGTCCGACATGTAGTGCGCGTACCTGGCTGGGAGACATGCGAGCAACATCTGCCGCCACGTGCTGCGTAAGTATTCCGAGGACTCCGAATCACTTGCCGCCAGAACAATTTTGACTCCGCTCGATCCCATAGGCGTTTAACTATTATCTTTATGCGAAAAGCAGGATCAATAGGGGTTTCGCTGACTAAAACCCAACAGGCCGGGGGGCTTCAGGGAACATTCTTTTCGGCAGCCCTTCCGCCGCTGAGAATATTTCCGACCGCGTAGTTTCCTTCCTGGCAGGCATATTCAAAGATCTGATATTCCGGGTCGCGAACGAGGGGTATCGCGACTTTCCACGGCTGAGTGTAGTACGTGGGGTCGTTGATCGTGACTTCGTAATTGATTGTGTTGCGATCGACTCGTGTAAATCGCTCGACCACATGCAGGGCTTCGCTCTGAGGAATTCCCTTGATCCGGCCCGTGGCCGCGCTGGTCCCGATCCAGCCTTTGTTGTTGTAGTTGGTCGTATCGACGACGAGCGTATTCCCTTCCCAGCGGCCGCGCGAGTCGCCGTTCCACAGCTTGATTGCCGACGGCAGATGCGGGCTGTTGTCGAGCGGAATGATCCTCGCTTCATGGATCATTTCGTAGAGGATGACAACGTAGCCGGGGATCTGCGTGATCTGGTATGCGTTGTTATATCCCGCGGGGAACATTCCAGCCGGAACGCCGCGCGTGATGCAACGATCCCAGACACTCATGTATTCCCAGGATTCGGCATTGTGGGCCGCGTCGTAATCGCGTTTTGCTTCGGCTTCCGGCTTGAGTGGAACCCGTCCGTTCTTCGGTTCGATGACCAGCGACGTTCTCGCTGTTTTCACCACACGCGTGCCGGAATCAAACCAGAACTGGTTGTAGCTTCCGACGTCGCCCGGTTGCGGCAGTCGATCACGGTTGCCGGTGACGGCGGTTCGAGCCTCGAGCTCTTTGACTTCCTTTTCTGTCAGGAACTCTTTGTCTCCGAGTTCAACGGGCCGTTCAAAGGGGGTGATTGTGGGGTTTGTCCAGATTCCCTCGAGATCACGCGGGCTGAAGGTCGAAGCGGACGGTTTGGATTGCGCGTGAAGAGCGTTGGTGAACACACCGGCTATCGCACACAGGAAAAGGATTCGAATGTGAACTCTCATTGCCGCCTCACTCTCAAAAGCAAAAGGTCCGGCCTCGCGTGAGACCGGACCTTGATCGCGTTACGTAAGGACGCAGCTAGTCTCTCTTCAGCTTGAACGTCCCCTTGGTTGTCCCAGCGGTCCAGGTCCCGGTGAGCGTACGATTGTACGACCCGACGTTTTCGAGTTTGCCGTCGGCGACGTATTTGCCGGGCACACCCTTTTCGTCTTTACCTTCAGCTTCGATGTGAACCATCCACTTCGTCGAATCCAGCGTGACGACCTTCAACGGATATGAATCCGGACCCGGATTTACGAGTCCGGTAACGGCTTTGCCGTCCCACTGAAGCTGGATTGTCAGGTGATTTCGTGTCGTCGCGTTCGGACCCCAGTCACCATACCAAACGCCTGTCAACGGATGGCCTTCCTGGGCGAATCCGCTGACGGCTAAAACCAGGCCCGCCACAAGGCATATCGAAATAAAGGCGGCTCTCAATCGCATCGTACCTCCAAAAGAATTACGGGATGATTACGCTGGTGCGATCGACCTTTTCTTCCTGGCCGACCAGCAGCGTGCTCGCAAAATTGTTGTCCTGGCAAACGTATTCAAAAAGTTCCGAGGTGCCGTTGAATCGCATTTGGAAACTATTCGTCCACGGCGCCGTGTACGCGCCGGGATCATCCACCGTCACTTCATAGCGCATTGTGTCGAAGTCGGTTCGGGTGAATTTCTCGGTGTATTTCAACTTTTCCGTATGCGGTGATCCGGCGCGGTCCATCCAAAACGCTTCATTGAACCCGATGGTTTCGACGACGAGCGTGTCGCCTTCCCACCGCCCGCGAGAATCGCCATAGTAGCTCGGCACAAGATTGGTCGGGTGCGGCTTTCCATCGAGGAAGATCTCGCGGAATGTGTGGGGCCCGCCGATGTCGAAGATCAAAATCTTTTTCAGATCCGGAAGTTCGACGATTTCCGTTCCGTAAGGAGTGACGAACTGACGGGCGCCTCCGGAAGGCTTGCAGCGGGTATGGGGTTCAAATTCGTTGTTCCGGCGATATTCCAGGAGGGCTTGTGCCCAGGGTTGATACGGTGGTGTCTTCCCATTCCCGAGGTTGCCGCAGCAGGATCCCCAGATGCCACGTTCACCGGGCAAGGCACCAATGATTGGATGACCGTCGGGACCTCGTGGAGTCGGCTTGGAAGGCACGGCCGGTTGATCTCCGCGGCCGCCGCCGCGACCGCCACGGCCCTGACCCTGGCCTTGCCCCTGCGGCGCCTGACCCTGCTGGCCCTGCGCCGTCAATAAGGAAGGAGCGGTGAAGACAGTAATGAGCGCCAGCACCAGCGCTGAGCACACAACCATCAAACGAAGATGCATCTTATGACCTCCGAACAATCTCTACTGGTGCTCTCCTGGATCGCTGCCGACTACGGGGTTGTGCCTTCGCTCGAAGCCGCGCCCAAACGCTGGCCGGTGCTGACCATGGTCACCGTGCGAGCGTTACCGCGCTTGCTTCCATTCTTCGCGAGCGTACCGGCCACTTCGATCTGATCGCCGAGTTTCATCGTCGTGCGCGTCCAGCCACGTCCCTGGAGACCATGCGGCGGGCCCATTTCGAATCCCCAGTTCGTCACTGAGCCATCGGTATTTTTCACGTCGATGTAGAACCAAACGTGCGGGTTGGTCCATTCCACCTTCGTGACGAAACCCTTTATGGTAATGGTTTTGTTCGCATCGAATTCGGCGGCAAAGGAATGATGCGCGATCGCTGGTGCAGCGTATGCAATTACAGCCAGAGCGAGAGCAAAGAAAGCGACTACGCCTTTTCTCATCGAAATTCCTCCTATACGGGTTCAGGGCCTGTTGTCCTGACAATAGTAGACGGGAAGTTCTTCCCCGGCAATCCACTTCAAATTCCAGGTGCTGGTCCATGTCTTGGTGTACGCCCCGGGATCGTCAACAGTTACTTCGTATCTCAGTGTGTTGAGATCGGTACGTGTGTAACGTTCGACGAGATGAAGCTGATCGGTGTGAGGCAGTCCACCATTGCTGAACCAGAACTTCTCATTGAATCCCTTGGTGTCGACGACCAGTGTGTCGCCTTCCCACTTGCCGACCGCGCGACCGTAATAAAGCGGGTTGTCGGCGTCACCGCGAAGCTGCCCCTGCTGGGCGCGGCCGTCGGTGTAAATGATTCGATAGTTTCGGTTACCGCTTCCGATAAAAAGGAAGATGCGTTTCCTGTCTCGATCTTCATTGAACTGAACGCCGTAAGGCAACTGATATTGTCGCGGGCCGCCCGGCGGCATGCAGAACTGGAACATCGGATCATCTCTCAAGAGATTACGCTGGCGGAGTTCATACAAATCGCGGGCCCATCGTTGAAATGGGGCGACTTTGTCGACGTCAGCAATATTCTTCAGAAGGCCGTTCACATTGACGGCAACGTTGGCTCCCGCCTGCATCAAACTCGCTTGAGTCGGGGCTCCCCAGTATCCGGTCTGCCCGGGAGGAGGGCCAAGTCGAGGCTGGTTATCGGGCCATCGCGGAGTCGGTCCGTTTGCAGCATTCGCTGCGGGTTTTGGAGTAGTTGCTCCTTCGAACAGTCTCTTGTTTCCGACGGTCGCGACGACGGAGTTTGCCCACACCTGCCGGCTTCCGTTGCGCGCCGCAATTCCCTGCACCGTCAGCTGATCGCCGACTTTTGCGGAATCACGATTCCAGCCTGCTCTCCCGAGATCAATGGGACTTTCGAGTTCAACAGCCCAGTTTGCGATGGAGTTTCCGGACGTCACATTCATGAAAAGGTGAACGTGGGGATTTGCCCAATCGACCTTCGTGACGGTGCCGCGAAGCGTCATGGGTTTCTTGTCGTCGAATTTGGCCGAAATTTCGTGATGTGCAACCAACGGCCGCGTCGCCAAAAACGCGGCAAACCCTACGGCAAGTAGACCGTAGCTACGATACGTCATGAGCATTCCTCCGCTGATCGGACTGTTTACAAGAACCACCCTGATATGTCAATACACAAGTAAGCATATGGAACACATCTTCCGATGTCCTTACTGTGGTGAGCAGATCTCGATGGTTCTCGACATGTCTGTGCGAAGTCAAACCTACGTCGAAGACTGCGAAGTCTGCTGCCGGCCGATTCAAGTTCGGTACGTCGTGCACGGCGACGACATTGCTGAATTCGATGCCAGGCGCATGGGGGCGTAGGGGGCCGCCCCTACGCCCCCATTTAATCCACGGGCGGCCGAGGCGCGCCGCTGGGCGGATCCGGCAGTGCAAACGCTACGAGTTGCGAAGCTGCCCGTTTACTCAAGTCGCCCTGGACCGCGACCACGATGTACTGCTTGCCTTTGTGCAGGTATGTCATGGGTACGCCATTAGGCGGGCCCGGCTCCGTGGGCGTTTCCCAGATGAGCTGGCCTGTCTTCTTGTCGTAGGCACGGAACGCAGCCTCCGTGTTGTAGCCTGAACCCGCAAACAGCAGCGTCTTCGTTACCATCAGGAGCGGCGCGCGTCCCACACTTCCCGTCTGCGGAAGCGTCACGCCTTTAAGCAGCGGGTGATTCTTCACCCATTCCGGCGTGCCGCCGTTTGGGACCTGCCAGGCCGTGTCGCCGCTATTGAGATTGATGGCGGTGATCCGAGTCCATGGTGGTTTCACAATCGGCAACCGCTGGATTGTCGGGGCCGAGCTCGGCGTACCAACCATCTCGACATCGGTCTGCCCTGGCTTCGCCTTTTCCACACCGTACACCGCCGTATCCGGCCGCGTGGCGGAACCGATGTACAGGAATCCGGTCTCAGGATCGAATGCGCCGCCTTCCCAGTCGATGCCGCCCGAGCCGGGGAATGTCAACGTGCCTTTGGTGCCTTTCGCGGCATCAACGACAGATGGTGGCGTGTACATGGGTCCAAGCCGATAACCTTTGATCGCAGCCAGCGCCATTTCCTTGAGCTGCGGCGTGAAGTCGATAAGGTCGTTCTCCGTGAATCCCTGTCTGTCCACCGGCGCGGGTCTGGTGGCGAATGGCTGGGTTGGCGCGGTTTTCTCACCTGGAACATCGCTCTGCGGAACCGGCCGTTCTTCGATTGGCCAGACGGGCTGGCCATTGGTTCGATCGAAGACGAACGCGAACGCCTGCTTCGTCAGCTGAACAACCGCCTTGATCGGTTTGCCGTTAACGGTGATGTCTGCCAGGATCGGGGCGGTCGGCATGTCGTAGTCCCAGACGTCGTGATGCGTGAGCTGATAGTGCCAGACGCGTTTGCCAGTCTTGATGTCGATACAAACGATCGCTGACGAGAACAGATTGTTCCCCGGACGCTGTCCGCCAAACTGGTCGCCCGTCGGCGCTTCTGTTGGTATGTAGGCGTATCCGAGTTGTTCATCGACAGTGAACGGAGCCCATGCTCCCGTGTGACCCGTATAGATATTCGATCCGTTGCCCCACGTCTCTTCGCCGACCTCGCCCTTGCGTGGAACAGTATGGAAGCTCCACATCTTCTTGCCGGTCCGAACGTTGAACGCCATCAGATCTGCCTTTGTCGATTTCATGGATTTCGGGGCGCGCGAGTTTTCCAACGCGGTCGGGATAATGGCGACGTCGCCGAACACCAAAGGCGGCGACGTGTTCATCAAGTGCGCGATGGATGGATTGAAGTTCGAATCCTTTTCAACCTGTTCCGTGAGATCGACGATGCCCCTGTTGCCGAATGCCGGATCGACGCCTCCGGTTTTCGCGTTGAGCGAAATCAGCTGATAGCCGGGTGTGACGGTGAGGATTCTCGACTGACCACGGCCATCGCTCCAGTACGCCACGCCGCGATTGTTCTTCCGGACGCCGGTAGTGCGGTCTGTTGGTTCCTGATAGCGATACACCCACAGCGTCTCGCCAGTGCCGGCGTCAGCTGCGACGATGGCTCGACGATCACCGGCCGTGAAGTACAGAACGCCCTCAACCATCAGCGGCGTGTTTTCATTTTTCATTTCCAGTCCGCTGCCGAAATTGTCGACTTTCCATGTCCATGCGACTCTGAGGTTCTTGACGTTCTGCGCATTGATTTGGTCCAGCGGCGAATACCTTGTGTTGCCGCCGTCGCCACCGATCCGGCGCCATTCGCCGTTCTTTGCGCCCTGCTGCGCCACGATTGTCATCGCAAGCAACAGGAGCGCCATGATCGTCGCCATCAGTCGTGCCATGTTATTTCTCCTTATCGATTCTGAGGCCAGACCACGCCTTGATTGGCTTTCGTAACGCGTCCCACACCTTTGTAAACGAACTTCTGGACCCTGGCGCCGGTGTACGTCTCGGTTGCATAGAGATTGCCCTTCGAGTCCGTGTCGAGGTTGTGGACACCGAAGAACTGACCCGGTTGCCGCCCGCCGTCCCCGAACGTCGTCAGGACTTCAAGCGAGTCGCGCAGAACGATGCTGATCTTTTCGTCCACTCCGTTCGCGATATAGATGTAGCTCTGCTGCGGATCTCTGGAAAACGTCATATCCCAGACTGAACCCGATCTCAACGTGCTCTTGTCGAAGAACGCTTCCTTGACGAAGGTGCCGTCCTTCCTGAATACCTGCACGCGATCGTTCACGCGATCGCACACATACACGAGTCCGTCTTTCGCAACGTTGGCGCAATGAACGGTGTTGAAGTGTTTCGACGGCGGCGCACCCGGCGTGTATGCCGGAACGGCCGTGTCATCCGGTTTGGCGCCGTATGCGCCCCAGTGCCGTTTGTACTTTCCGGTATCCGCATCGAGCACGATGACGCGGCGATTTCCGTAGCCGTCGGCGATGTACATTTCGTTCGCAGCCGGATCGGGGAAGATCTTGGCGGGCCTCCAGAAATTCAGGACATCGTTGCTTCCGTTATGAGTTCCCTGCTTTCCGATCTGAAATAGAAACTTTCCGGTTTTGTCGAACTTGAGAATCTGTGTGTCCGTGTTTCCATTACCGCCGATCCAGACGTTGCCTTTGTGATCGACCGTAATGCCGTGATTGCTCTCAGGCCATTCATATCCTTTTCCCGGACCGCCCCATGAGTTGACCAGCTTACCTGACGCATCGAATTCGAGAACGGGAGGCGCCACCTTGCAGCAGATGCCGATGGGCGGCGTAAAGTCTGCGGCCTTGAAGTTGTCTTCAACGGTCGCCGGACGATGAATGATCCATACGTGATCCTGAGCGTCAACAGACAATCCGATCGTGGAGCCCTGCACCCAGTGATTCGGCAGCGGCATCGGCCAGAAAGGATCGATTTCGAAAATCGGTGCCTGAACCGGACCTCGGTTCTGCGCAGCGATCATCGGCGCGGTGGCCGAATTCAGAAAATACTGAAGTCCTGTGAGCGCGACCACGATCAAGCAGACTTTAGCTGTCGTGAGTTTCATTGCTGCCTCCAGCGGTAAGCGGGTTAGTCGGGTGATTCGAATGCCTGATTATTATCCCGATGATTCCGTTGTCAAGGATTTCACCGATTTGTGTATGCCCATCGCGCGCTCGTAAGCCCGACGCACGTCGGCGGGTTGTCCTGCCTGAAAGACGTATCCTTTCAACTGAGCGCCGAAAATCGGATGGTTCGTGAGTTCTTCGAGCGCCAGGCCGTCGAGAAAAACGCCGCGATGGGCGATGGGGAGTGAAACGCATTCGTTGATGGCGGAGTCACGAATAATGGCTTTTGGTTCCTTGCCTTCTCTGAGGCGATCCAGGTCTTCGAAGAACCGCTTCCTCAACATCAGAATTCCCCGGTCGCTCTGTCCGAGGTGTTCTTTCGTTCGATCGGCGATTCTTCCCTGCCCGGTCCAGGCGAGGAAGTCCTGATTCATGACGTGGCTTGTGATCCATCGTCCCGTGGCGGGATCCTTGATTGGACCGTGCCATGACGGAATGCGCTGCTGCTCGTATGGCTCGCACTCTTTGGGAACACGCTCGAAGGCCCACGTCACGCTGAGCGTGTTTTCATCGTCGATCGGGACGCGCCATTCAAAGTGGCTTCCGGTGAACAGCGCATTAGGCCACAGGCAGACGCGCCCGATGGTCCAAAGCGGATCGGACTCTTTCATGCCTTCGCGAATGCGGCGATAGACGAATCCGTAATCGAACTCTTCAAAGTCCAGTTTCAGGTGCTTCGGCGAATAAGGACCGTGTGCGCCGCGAAGCCGGACGTCCCAGTTCATGTGCATCCATTCGAAGTGAACGGGATCGATGGAGTTCTCCTGGCATTGAAACCAGTTGCACGGGACTTCGGCAAAGACGATTTGCCGGAAACCATTCTTCCAGGTGAATGGTTCCCAGTTCGGAACGAGGGGCGCCGGCTCGGGACCCAGATACGCCCAAAGCAGGCCGGCCCGTTCTGCGACGGGGTAGGACTTGATGTGGACCTTGTCCTTGAAACGAACTCCGCCGCCGGCAGTGTCGTCATACGGTTGCTCCAGGCAGCGGCCTGTTTCGTTGAACAACCAGCCGTGATAGTTGCAGCGCAAGCCGCACGCTTCGACGTATCCATGAGAGAGGTCGGCGCGGCGGTGGGCGCAGTGACGATCGATGAGACCGTAGGTGCCTTCGAGGTCCTTGTAGAGGACGAGGTCTTCACCGAGCAGGCGGACAGGTTTGGTATCCACGCGGTCGAACTCCGTGAGCGCGCCGACCGGCATCCAATATCGCCGCAGCAGTTCGCCCATCGGAGTTCCCGGACCGACGCGGACAAGCCGATCGTTGTCCTGCTCGGAAAGCACTATTTGCCGCCCAGTTCCGCGTAGAGCTGATTGATGAAGCGATCGCCTGTCGTGCCCGGCTGATCAACCTTGGAGTCGTAATCGGCCTGAGGCTTCGAAGCGACGATCTCCTGCGCGGTCTTACCCTGTTTGATCAGGGCGGCAACGCGATCGCGAAGAACGATCGCCATGTCGCGATGCGCGAGAACTGCTGTGCGGTTCACGATCGGACCGTGTCCAGGAATGATTTTCGTATTCGGCCCGGCCAGGTTTGCGGTTTCCGTCAGTCCGGCGATCATGCCTACCAGCGTGCCGCCGTTGTTGCGATCGATATTGGGATAGCCTTGCGATCGGTAGTAGTCGCCCGTCATCAACACATCGAGTCCGGGAAACTTCACCAGAGTGTCGCCATCGGTGTGCGCGGCGCGAATGGGAATCAACTGAACCTCTTCGCCGTTCAGATGAAGTATGACGGTGTTGTCGTAGGTGACAATTGGCAACGCCGCCGCAGGAGAAGGCTTCGCATTTCCTGTGGGCTTTGCCATGCGCTCGCGCAATTGAGCGCGTGAGAAAATCACGGCGCCGAGCTTTCCGAGATTTTCATTTCCGCCGGTATGGTCGGCGTGGAGATGGCTATTCACGACGAATTTGATTGGGGTCGGTGAAATCTGCTTCACCGCGGCCACGATTTTTTCGGTCAGGGGCGCGAACTGCGTGTCCACCAGGAATACGCCGTCGGGGCCGACCAGCGCTCCGATTGTTCCGCCCGATCCTTCGAGCGTGTAGAACTTGTCGTGAATACGGGTGGCCTTGATCTGCACCTGACTGAGATCTTGTTGGCCCTGTGCAAAAGCGGAACTTGCCAGCAGCAATGCTGCAAAAAGACATGTCATTTTCATGGTTGCCTCCGGAGGTCCTAGATCATACCCGAATTGGGTTACCTAACCGGGCGTGTCGCTTCGCTCCACACCCGGCTAAACTCCCTGCAGCCCTCCGGGCTGCGCGTTTGTCACGCCGAAGGCGTGGAAGGATATTATTGGAGCTAGTTGAACCGGCTTAACTCGATGCCGCTCCCGACAGGAAGAAGCACCGATTCAATATTCGGCTTCGAGCGGACGTGTTTTCGATACGCCTCCGCGTGTTTGCGGACCAGATCCGGATAAATCATGTTGTCCGCAACCACGAGTGCGCCCGGCTGCAGTTTCGGGTAGAACAGATCAAAGCAGGTGATGTAGAGATCCTTCCAGAGGTCGAGGAGCACGAAATCGACGCGCTCCGTCATGTTCGTCAGCGAATCCCGCGCGTCGCCCAGCCTGAAATCGACGAATCCATAGAGGCCGGCTTTTTCAATGGATTCGCGAGCGTGTTTTTGTTTTTCCGGAAGATGCTCGAGCGAGATGACCTTCCCCTTGGTCTCTCGCGCCGCTTCAGCCAGCCAAACGGTCGAGTAACCGTAGGATGACCCGACCTCGAGGATGATTTTGGCTTGCGTCTCCTTGACGAGCAGGTTGATTAAAGATCCGGTTGCCGGACCCACGGGTAGCAGAAACTCGTCGATATGGCGGCCCATCGCGGCGAAATCCATCTGCTCCATCTGCTTAGACTCCTGCGCAGCGCGCTTTTCGAATTCACGAAGGACGGCAGAGACCGCTGAATCCATTACTGGGCGAGGGTAAAGACAACACCAGTCGTGATGTTGTTGCCGGTGGTCCAGCCGCCTCCGGTTGCGCTTTGGAAATTCACATGGAAGCTCATGCGGGTGAATTCGACCTTCCACGCCATCGTGTCATTGATCGGAATGTCCGTGCCGACGCCATAGCGAGTCGCGAATGAGCTCTTCGAGCCATAGCCGTAGGACGTGTTGATCGAAAAGTATCCGACACCGACGCCTGCAGTCGCGTATGGCGAGACTTTGGCGCCGCGGAACGTCGCCTTGCCGCCGAATGTATCGGCGATCAATGTCACGCCGGAACCGAGAGTGTAAATACCCATGTAGTTCTCCAGGCCGTACGTCCGCGTCAAATTGAAGCCGGTCATGTTCGCAAAGCCGGAGCGATGCGACGTTGCGCCGGTGTCAAGATTGGGAAAGCTCAGGTTCGTATACCCCATGGAATTCTGAATCCTGGGATACTCGTCCTGCGCCAGGGCGGGTAAGGCCAACACTAAAACGAAGCAAACTGCGATAACGGACTTCACCATAGAATCTCCTCTTTGCCCTCTCGATGATTCACAACGCGAGCCATAACGAATAAGAAATCAGAGAGCCTGTTTAAGTACTCGATCACATCCGGATTCACTTCCACCTTCTCGGACAAATCAACGACCCGGCGTTCTGCCCGCCGGCACACCGTTCGTGCCACGTGCAGCAATGCTCCGGCGTTGCCTCCCCCTGCGACGATGAATTGACGCAATGGAGGCAGTTCCGTTTCAAAAGCGTCGATCGCATTCTCGAGCGACGTGATGCGATCGCGCGGAATTTGAAACTTGGCACGCTCCTGCTTCTTGAATCCTGGGTCGGCAAGCTGCGCGCCAACGGAAAAAAGGTCCTTTTGAACCTCCGCGAGCATAGAGGCAAGACCTTGATCTTTCAAGAACGATGCGGCGGCGCCGATAAACGAGTTCAGTTCGTCCACTTCGCCGTAGGCTTCAACGCGGTCATCGTGCTTGCGGACTTTCGTTCCGTTGAACAACCGGGTGTCGCCGCGATCACCGGTTTTGGTGTAGATCTTCACTCCTTCTCCTGAGGAATCCAGAACCGCTGGAATTCGGCGAAGTGAGTCAGGGTTTTCAGGTCGTGCATGCGGTCGAGATAAACCTTGCCCATCAGGTGGTCGAACTCGTGTTGGATGACTCTCGCGAAAAAGCCTTCAGCCGTGATTTGGATCTTCTTTCCCGTGCGATCGACAGCGTCGACGCGCAGTTTGCTCCAGCGTGGAACGCGTCCGCGGAACTCGGGAATGCTGAGACACCCTTCCCAATCCTCGATCAGTGCTTCGTCCAGTACGGTGACTTCCGGATTGACGAGAACCGTCATCGGGATATCTCCGCGGGCTCCGTGGCTCTCGATGACAGCGATGGCGAGCGATTCGTGGACCTGAGGAGCGGCGAGACCGACGCCGTAATACTCAACCATGGTGTCCATCATGTCGTCGATCAGCTTCTGAATGGCGGGCGTCGCGAGCGTCTTAGGCGTGACGCGCTGGGATTCCATTCGCAATACGGGATGTCCCAGGTTGGAGACCTTAAGGATGGACATGCACTTTCAGGTAGTAGTGGTCGTCTGGTAGAGCTTCTTGCTGTACGGGTGTTTGGACCCGGCTCGCCGAACGTGGATCACTTCGGCAACGATAGCTACGGCAATCTCCTCCGGCAACACGGCGCCGATATCGAGTCCGACCGGCATGTAGACTCGTTCGAGGCGTTCACGCGAAATGCCTTCGCTTTCGAGTTGATCGGCGATCGACCGGATCTTCCGCCTGCTGCCGATCATGCCGACATAACGCGCATTCGTCTGAACGGCCCAGCGCAACACGTTCTGATCTTCCTGATGGCCGCGCGTGACGATGATGATGTAGGTGTTGTCGTTCGGCACGAGGGCGTTGAACGCCTGCTCGAAACTTTCCGAGAAAATCGCCTCCGACTCCGGAAAGCGTTCCGCGTTTGCGTAAACCGGGCGGTTATCGACAACGGTCGTTTGAAATCCGGCGATCGTGGCGATCTTAGAAACCTGAGTGGCAATGTGGCCCGCGCCGAAGATGACCATTTTCGGCGTCGGCAGGACGGGTTCGATGAAGATCTCGACTTTGCCTCCGCAAATTAGGCCGCTCTCGCCCATGGACTCGTCGGTCAGATCGAAGCTCATCACCCGGGATTTCTCGTCACGCAGCACGTCCTGCGCTGCCGTCCAGACTTCGGCCTCGACGCATCCGCCGCCGACCGATCCGAGGGTCGATCCGTCGTCGCGAATCAGCATCTTGGCGGACTGGAAGCTGGGAACGGAGCCACGAATCTGGACAATCGTAGCCAGCGCCGCCTTCCGGCCCTCCTGTCTCAAACGCTGGATTTCATCGAAGATATCGGCTTGCATAGGCCGCTCAGTCTAACATAGTCATTGACTTTGCTCGTATGGCCCCCTTAGACTCCCTCCCTTTTATGTCCGACATCCAGACACCAAAGTCGGTCCAGGATCTCCTTAAAATGGTCGCGAAATACGGCAAGCGCGCGCTGCTTGTATCAGGCGTCGACGCTTCTGCCGCGAGTGTGCCGTCGGGTAAAGTTGTCATCGATCTGACGTCCATCGAACCGTTGAACGAGATCGACGTAAAGCGCGACAAAATCACGATCGGGACAGGCATCAATCTTGGCCGCCTTGTGCGGGACTCGACCGGCGCCAACGGCCTGTTACGTCAGGCGGCGTCGCTGATTGCCAACCCACTCGTGCGTAACAAGGTTACGCTTGTGGAGGCTCTCCACCCGGAATCTCCTTACTTCGATATTACGACGCCCCTGGTGCTTGTTGACGCCAGGGTCAAGCTTCAGAGCCCCGGCGCTAAACGGGCGCTCCCGATACGGGACTATTTCGATGCAGCGACCAAAGGGTTAAAGAAGGGCGAAATTCCGACTGCCCTTGAGTTTTCGCCGCTGCCTGCGGACGTAAAATCCGGCTTTTTCCGTGTCGCCCGGATGGGCGGCAAAGGTTCGGTTTCCGCGGCAGCGAGGATGAAACTCGTCCGAACGGTTTGCAAGAGTCCGGAGATCGTCGTTTCCAGCCTCACCTTGATACCGCTGCGCGTCAAACTGGCGGAGAAGGAGATCGTGGATAAGCCCGCGTCTGAGGGATCGATCAAGAGGGCGTCGCAACTCGCCGCGGAAGAGATTCTGGCAATGGCCGAGAAGGATAATCCCTACGAACGAACTCTGATCGAGATCGCGGTTGCGCGCACTCTGCGCAGCATCATGGAAGGTGTGGTTCCGGCTTAAGCTGACGCTGCCTTTAAATAACGCTGCGCCGGTCCTTCACGCTTGGAACGTCAATCGCCGCCAGTACTTCCTCCGTAGTGAGCAGACGGTCCGACTGCTTGGCCTTGTTGTAGATCGCATTGACGCGGTCTTCGGTCGGCTTGATGCCCCGCTTCTCCAGCCAGAACGTCACGTTCGACTTTCCACTCATCGGGCCGATGTCGATGATCTGTTCCAACCCGAACAGATGTGAGGGAACGCCGGAGTACACCGAATTGGCGAGTTCTGTTTCACCTTTCTTGAAGGCCTTGATCACGGCCGCCGCATGGACCCCTGTCGCCGTCCGGAAGGCGTCGGCTCCGAAAACCGGATAACCCGGTGGAATCGTGACATGGCAAGCGCGCGACGCGACCTCGCAGTATTCCTTCAGTTTGAGCAGATCATGATCGATCGCGCCGAGCAACTTCAGGTTGACCAGCACCTGATCCATCGGAGTGTTGCCAACGCGCTCGCCAATCCCGAGCGCGCATCCATGAATCACATCCGCTCCTGCCTGCACGGCCGCGAGCGAGTTGATGACGCTGAGACCGCGATCGTTATGTCCGTGCCAGCTAATGAGAATCTCCATGCCGGACGGTTTAACGACCTCTTCGATCACGAATCGAACCAGCGCGCGAGCGCCGGCTGGCGTGGCATGCCCGACCGTGTCCGTCAGCACAATGTGACGGGCGCCGCAGTTGATCGCAGTCGTGTAGAGCCGCTTGATCGTGTCCGGAAATGCGCGGCTGGTATCTTCGGTGACATACATTACCGGGACTCCCCGCTGAATGGCATAACGGACGGCTTCTTCGGTCCGCCGCAGCAGATCGTCGATCGTCCAGCTTTCAACGTACTGACGGATCAGGCTGGAACCAATGAAGGTCGCAGCATCGATCGTGACACCCGTCTTGTCGACGATGTCGAGAATGGGATCGATATCCTGAATGGTGGTACGCGCAGCGCAATTGGGGCGAATGCTCAGACGGCTTCGGGCTATCTCCTGGGCGAGAGCCAGCGAGTCCGCCTTGGCGCGAGGCCCGGCCCCGGGAAGGCCGATATCGACCATCTGAATACCCAGGTCCTCCATAAGGTGGAGGAGGTGGATTTTGTCTTCGATGGGCGGATCGGATACGGTCGGCGACTGGAGGCCGTCGCGCAAGGTTTCATCATCCAGCAGAACCCGTTTATTGGTAAGCGGTTCAGACTCGCTTATCTGGTTCCAGTCATAGACCAGCTTCTGCCTGTCCGGCATGGACGCCTCCTATTTGTTTTTCGCTAAGGCATATGGACTGTCGTCAACGTAAAGCGTCTTGCATTTTTGGCACCGAAATACATCTTTGCCCTGGCCGGCAGCCTTTTTGGCTTCGACATCCAATTGGGTAATCCGCTTGAGCTTGCCCCCGCAATAGGGCTCCTTCGCGTCGTTTGTGGGTATGTTGCACACGGTCTGGCGCGGCGCTATGTTTTTCAAGTCCATCGATCTCCTTCGGGCGATCTCCTTCGCGCGACATTATAGTTCTGTGTTCATCCCCATTTCAGCTTGCCTCGCAGGACGTCGAAATAATTCTTATCCGGCGGCGCCACGAGTTTAACGGCCACATTGGATTTCGTGACGACAAGCCGGTCGTCCATTCGAAGGTTCATACCGACCTGTCCGTCGACCGTTACATGAACGTCGTCCTGCGGCGAGCGCAGCATGATCTCGATCTTGACGTTCTCGGGCAACACGATCGGCCTGTTGGTCAGCGTATGCGAGCAGATAGGCGTCACGATCATCGCGCTCATGGTCGGATAAATGATGGGTCCGCCCGCTGAAATGTTATAGGCGGTCGATCCGGTCGGTGTCGAGACGATCAGACCGTCGGCACGAAAACGGGAAACGTACTGGCCGTCGACTCGAGCCTCGAGTTCGATCATGCGCGAAAGCGTTCCCTTATTGATGACGACGTCGTTCAGCGCGCGATGCGAGGCAGCGCTCTTGCCGGGCCCCAGGAGCTGTACTTCCACCATCATCCGTGTTTGCGTGACAAACTCTCCGGCGAGCACGCGTTCCAATGCCGGATACATCTCGTCCAGAGTGACCTCTGTCAGAAAACCCAGACCGCCGTAATTGATTGCAACGATCGGGACCTGATGATCGCCAAGGAGGCGCGCGGTGGCGAGCAGTGTGCCGTCGCCGCCAACGACAACGGCGAGGTCCGCCGATCCGGCTGTGTCGGAGTCCAGCGATGCCTGAACGTTCCTGTGCCGGAACCATTCGACAAGTTCGGCCGCGACAAGCGCGACTTCGGGCTGCTTGGGTTTCGTCGTGATAAGGACATTGCGAACGTTCATGGTTTCCTGAAGCGAATGAAAAACTCGCGATTCCCTTCCCGGCCTGTTATCGGCGACTCATGCACATCGATGAATTTCAATCCGAATCCACATCCCGCCGCGGTGATTTTGTCGATCGACGCCTGGTGCAGGTTTTCGTCGCGAACAATGCCTCCTTTGCCGACCTGCTCGCGTCCAACTTCAAATTGAGGCTTCACCAACGCCAGACAGTCGGCTTCGGGCTTCATGACGGCAGGAACTCCGGGAAGAAGGAGCGCCAGCGATATGAACGAAGCATCGATCGTGATCAGATCAACAAGTTCACCAATGTGCGAAAACTCCAGGAATCTCGCATTAAGTTCGATCGGCTGGACCCTTGGGTCGTTCCGAACTTTCCAATCGAGCTGATTGATATCCACGTCGATTGCATAAACCCGCGCAGCGTCGTTCAACAGAAGAAAATGAGTGAACCCGCCTGTTGAAGAGCCGATGTCGGCACAAGTCTTCCCTCTTACCTGTATTCCGAAAAACTGAACAGCGCCTTCGAGCTTGAGACCACCACGGCTGACATAGGGATGAAGCGCTTCTTTGAGGCGAACATCCGCATCCTCGGCGACGGGCATTCCGGCTTTTGTCGCAGGCCGGTTATCGACGAGAACATTTCCGGCCATGATCAAGGCCTGCGCTTTTTCGCGGCTGTCTGCCAGTCCGCGTTCGACCAGCAGCTTGTCGATGCGTACTTTCAATTCGTTCGTTCTTCCAGGTAATCGCAGAACCCAAGTAACAGGCGGCCGCGGTCACCAAGAGGCTCGAGGGCTTGGCGCGCGTGTTTCATCAGATGATGCGCAATGGCTCGGGATTCCTGTAATCCGTACAGGGTCGGATAAGTCGCCTTTCCTTCATCGCGATTCTCGCCGTCGGTTGCATCGAGGATGTCGTCAATGACCTGGAATGCCAGGCCGATTTGCTCACAGTAGGTCCGAATGCCGGTGAGATCCGCCTCCGGCGCCCCGCCCAGATAGCCGCCGATCCAGACGGAAACCCCGATGAGCGCGCCCGTTTTCGAGCGATGAATGGCTTCGAGCTGCTCGCGCGTCACTGGAACGCCCTCACTTTCCAGGTCGAAGACCTGGCCGGCTATCATGCCGCCCGAACTGCCGGCGGCGTCAGCGAGCGCCGAAACGACACGCAGCATGCGGTCGGATGGAAAGTCAGTACAGCGAGGCAGGACCTCGAAGGCCCGGTTCAAAAGCGCGTCGCCGGCGAGAATAGCCAGCGCTTCATCGAACTGCTTGTGGCACGATGGCTTGCCACGACGGAAGTCATCGTCGTCCATCGCGGGGAGATCATCGTGGATCAGGGAGTACGAGTGGATCATTTCGATAGCCGCCGCCACCTGCAGAATTGGCTTCCAATCCTGCCTGTAGGCGGCAAACGCCGCCACGCACAGTGCCGGCCGAATACGTTTACCGCCATCCATCGTGCTGTAGCGCATGGCTTCGTGAATACGGCCGGGAGGTTGATCGGTCGAGGGAAGCAGTTCATCCAGAGTGGCATCAATGGCGGGACGAACACGGTCAAGGAACGCTTTCAATTCAGCGTTCATTTTTCGGATTCGAAAGGCACGGCCTCGACCTGGCCGGAGCCGTTTTTCAACAGGATTTCGACGCGCCGTTCCGCTTGCTCGAGTTTTGTGTGGCAAAAACGGGACAACTTGACGCCCTCCTCGAACAATTCCAGCGCCGAATCCAGCGAAAGCTCTCCGTTTTCGAGCTTCCTGACGATTTCTTCGAGTCGCTTCAGCGCGGTTTCGAAATCAGGGGCGTCAGACATGAAGTGGATTGTAGATGACCTGGTACTATAATGAAAAGGCGTAGATGATGCTGCGCACTGCTATGAAATTTCTTCACGCTTCGCTGGTTTTCTTCCTGCTTACAAGTTGTGGTCCGTCGAACTCCGAGCCGGTCGTTGATCAGGCGACGGTTGTCGCCAGAAACGCTTCATTGCGTTTGAAGAACAGTTCCACATCGCGAACTCTTGTCCTCTTGAACACGGGGGACAAGGTCGATGTGCTCGAGCAGCAGGAAAACTGGTACCGGGTTCGGTACGGTTCCGACGTCGAGGGCTGGATGGAAGGAAGCACCGTCCTCACGAACGACACGCGAGGCCGGATTCAGAAGCTTGTCGAGGAATCCCAGCATCTGGAACCTCAAAACACCGGCGTTTTGAACCAGGCCGCGAATCTTCGTTTAGAGCCCGGCAGGTCGACCTCGATTATCCGCAGAGTAGACGAAGGCACAAAGGTCGAGGTCCTGGATCGCGTGACAATGGCACGGCCCGGCTTCGACAATGCTCGCGACATGTGGATCAAGGTCCGTCCCGCTCCAACTGAAGTCGGATGGGTTCTGGCCGGATCGCTCGACTTCGACATCCCTGCGGAGATCGCCATCTACAGCGAGGATTACAGCTACGCTGCCGTGAAAACGATCAATCGGGTGCAGGATCCCCTGGCGGGACAAATTAACTGGTACGTCATTGGAGAGAAGAAACCCGGCGACCCCGAGATCGATTTTCAGGGCATCCGGGTCTTTACCTGGAATGCAAAGAAACACCGGTACGAAACGGCGTTCCGGACGAAGGGCATGCGTGGGGTCTATCCGCTGGAGGTAGGCCAGGATGGCGTGAATCCGACGTTCCGCGTGTATGTATTAGCCGAAGACGGCACGACGAAGATTCCGCGCGATTACGTGATGTACGGCGTTATTGTGCGCGAGAAGAAAGACTCGTAACCAGAAGGTCCGTGCAAACGATCGCAGCAATGACCAGGGCGATCCCGGCAAGCAGGACAATCAAATCCACACGGCCAAGCCCTTCGATCACTGCGGCAAACAGAATCAGTTTGATCGCGAGACTTCTCATTGCAACCCTCTTATCGGCAACCCGGCCATGACACTTTACGAATCGCTCCGAACAGAACTGGAACGCCTGCAGCAAACAAAAACGTTCAAAACAGAAACTGTGATCGAGTCCGAACAGGGCCCCGTCGTCCGTGTTGGAGGCCGCGATGTGATCATGCTGGCTTCGAACAACTACCTCGGGCTTGCATCACATCCGCGGATCAAGGAAGCGGCGATCCGTGGTGTGCGCGAATTCGGGTACGGCGTGTCGTCGGTCCGTTTTCTGTGCGGCACGCTCACCGTTCACCGTGAACTCGAGGAGACGATCAGCCGGTTTCTCGGAATGGAAGACACGATCCTGTTTTCGTCGTGCTTTGCTGCGAACGAGGGCTTCTTTGCGTCGATCGTCAATGAAAAGCTGGGCGCGGGAGAGTACCGGGACGTGATCTACAGCGATCGCCTGAATCACGCGAGCATCATCGATGGGACGCGATTGTGTCGTGGCGAGGCGGTCGATCGAAAGATCTACGAACATTCCGACGTCAACGATCTTCGCCTCAAGCTGGACGCGGACCCCGCGGCCGGGTACCGATTCGGCTTCATCGCGACAGATGGTGTGTTCAGCATGGAAGGCGATGTCGCGCCGCTTCCCGAGTTGGTGGACATCGCCAGGCAGTACGGCAAGACGCTGTTTGTCGACGACTCACACGCCATCGGCGTCCTGGGCGGTACCGGGCGCGGCACTCCCGAACACCTCGGCGTCCACGGCAAGATCGATGTATTGACAGGAACTCTCGGAAAAGCTCTGGGAGGGGCCGCCGGCGGCTACATTGCAGGCCGGAAAGATCTGGTTGCGTTTCTGCGCCAGAAATCACGACCCTATACGTTTTCGAACTCTCTGCCGCCGTCGATCGCGGTGGCATCGATCGAGGCATTTCGCGTTCTCGAGGAAGATCGCAGTTTGGTCGAGCGGCTTCAAGCCAATACCCGCTATTTTCGAAAACATATCCAGGAGCTCGGCTTCAGGATCCTCGAGGGTGAACATCCAATAGTTCCTGTCATGCTTGGCGAAGCGTCGGTGGCCATGGACATGAGCAACGCGCTCCTCGAAGAAGGCGTTTATATCAAGGGTCTTTGGTATCCCGTCGTGCCAAAAGGTGAGGCGCGATTGCGCGCCCAGATTTCGGCGGCATTTGATGAAGAGACCCTGGACAGGGCGTTGGCGGGGTTCGAGAGGGTTCGGAAACGAATGAAGATCAAACTGTAGGGGCGCTCTATGAGCGCCCGTAATTGACGTGCGTGGCTATCCTTTGCGAGCCTCTCTTTCCAGAGCCTGTAACTTTGTTGCGATCAGCGGGTCCGACCCCGGCATCTGTCTGATGCGTTGAATCGTCTGAAGCGCCTCGGCGCTGCGCCTGTTGGCGAGCAGGAGTTTCGTCTTTTCCACCAGTGCGTGTTTTGCCAGCGTGTCCGAGCGTTTCACCTGTTTCGCATAAACCCGCTCAAAATACTCAGCGCCTTCCAGGTTCTTCCGCTGCTCCCTGAACCACTGTGTTACCCACGCATAAAGGACCGGATTGTTTGCGTAGTCGGATATCAGCTGCTCAAGGACCGGAAAGGCTGCGGCGTACTCGCTATTCGAAAGCAATGCCGTGTAATACACGATGCGGGCTTCAGTCCGGGAGTATCGAGCCTTCTGCATCGCCGTATGAAGCTGCTGGACACCAACGTTTTTGTCGCCGCTTGCTCCTAACAACCAGGCAAACGGCTTGATGACGCCGGGAAGTGTGCCGGCGAAGTAGTTGAACGCGCCGAGTCCGACATAAATGTCGTAGTAGGTCTTGTCGAGCGCATATACCTGCTCCGCATATTTGTGGGCTCGCATTCCGGCACGCATGGCTTTGTAAAAAGATCCCTTTTGCGTGACTTGAAAACGGGCATAGCTGCCATGCGCCGAAGCCAGATAGGCCAGGATCTCCGGTCTCGAGTATTTATTAGCTTTAACGGCCGCTTCGGCCTTGCCCTCAGCGAGTTGTTGGGCCCGGAAATAGGTCTCTTCGATCTTTTGGTTCTCGGGATTCAATTGCGCTTCCCACCAATAAGTCTCCGCCATGATCAGAAATCCAGCAGGGTGGTCCGGGTAACGATCCTGAAGCTCGCGGGCCGCTGAACGAGCCTCGGTCAACCGATATTGGTAGGTTGTCTCGGTGGCGGTGCGGATGAGCCGGTCGGCGGCAGGATCCTCATAGAGGGCATTCCCTGCTGCCAGGAGCAATATCAGAAAAGTACCGAGCATGTCCTCATCATACGTGCCTGTTTGGGCAAAAAAAATCCCCGCGGGTTACCCCGCGGGGGAAGGTGGGATGGTGGAGGAAATCTACATACACTACTATAGACACTTGCTACCAGTAAAAAGTTACACCTTTTTGAAAAAATATTTCAAGAAATGGTAGAGATCGCTCATCTGAGGGTCACCTAAACCTGTAACTTTTGTCTGGAAGTTGTTCACGATGCACGTCATGACAGCTTTTGCAGCTTTTCTGGATCTTTTCGGCCGGCGCTCTCGTCGCATCCAGCATGTTTGCTCGGGCAGCTTTTACAATTTCCCCTGCCGCGTCGGCATTCGCCTTTGACATGTCCACAGCGTCCTGTGCCTTCATGGCCTTAAAGAAGCCCATTGCCTTGGTGAAGTCTTCCTGAAGTCTGGCTGCGTCGCGGGCAACATCCGGTCCCGCCCCGTTCATCATGTTGATTCTCAAGCTCGCTTGTGTCGCCGAGATGTCTTTCATGATGGGGGACAAGTCCGAAGGAGCCTGGGCCAGCGTCAAAACCGACGCGACCAGGGTGCAAATGCCTATCAAACCAGAGACCTTGCGCATTCAATCCTCCTCAACAGATGGACCGCCGGAAACGCAAAACCGGAGCAATGAGGGCGAATTTTGTCGAAAGGGATTTATGACGGAAGTTGTAGCGGCGGATCTGTGCTTTCGCCGTTCCGCCGCCACGAGAGGAAAACGATCCTTTACTGTTTGTACTTGTAGGTCTTATCGGGGAGTTGCTCACGATGAACAGCGTGACAGCTCTTGCAGCTCTTTCCAATTGGGCCCGCTGCTGTTGCTACCGCCGCCATATCATTTGCCTTTGCCGCTTTGATAACTTCGTTGGCCGAGTCGACGTTCGCCTTCGACATGTCGACCGCATCCTGTGCTTTCAGCGCCTTGAAAACGCCCATGGCCTTGGTGAAGTTAGCCGACAGCTTTTGGGCATCCGCGATCACGTCTGCAGCCACGCCAGCTTTAATGTTGGCGTTGAGACTCTGATTTGTCGCAGCGACTTCTTTCATGATCGGGGGTAGATCGTCAGCAGTCTGCGCCAGGAGCGTCAGTGCCAACGCCACCAGCATGCAAATCCCGATCAGGACTGAGACTTTGCGCATTTTTAATCCTCCTTCAGAATCGAACAGTGGTCGGAAAAAACACCGGGCCTAGACTAATGTAAAGAAATCAGCCAGTCAATGCTTATGCTTGCCTCAGGTCCTTGAAAATCCTGGTCAACGCGGGAACGACTTTGAACAGGTCGTCGACAATTCCGTAATGGGCTATTTTGAAGATAGGCGCCTCAGCATCTTTGTTAATGGCCACGATGCATCGCGACGTTTGCATACCGACGAGATGCTGGATCGCCCCGGAAATACCGATCGCGAAATACAGTTTGGGGGAAACGGTCTGTCCGGAACTCCCGATCTGGTATTCGCGTGGAAGCCATTCCGCATCGACGACGGGTCTGGACGCGCCAACCGATCCTCCGATCGCCTCCGCCAGTTCGAAAACGAGATTGAAGTTCTCCTTCTGTTTTAATCCACGCCCGCCGGACACGATGATTGGCGCGGAACTGAGATCCGCTTGTCCCTTCTGGGCCTCAACGCGCTCCAGCAACTTCCGGCGCGGCGTCGTTCCGATCGACACGGCGGCATTCTCGACCGCCGCGTTTCCGCCCGACTCGACTTCATCCGCAGGAAAAGCGCCCGGCGATGCGGTTGCCAGGAAAGGCAGATCTCCCCGCGGGATTGTTTTCATGTTCATTTTGGCGTTGAAGATTTGTCGTGTCAGGACGAGGCGGTCGCCTTGTTTTTCGTACTCGACGCAACCGGCAATCAGGGGCTTTCGCAATGCCACCGCGAGTCGGGGCGCAAAGTCCATACCCTGTGTCGTGTGGCCGATCAAAACCAGAAATGGCTTTTCCTTTTCGATAATTGCCTTGAGCACTTCGACGTAAGAATCAGGGTTGTACTCTGAAAGGAGTTCATGATCGGCCGCCAGGACGCGGTCTATTTTCTTCGCCTTGAGATCATCGACCACGGCGCCGATACCGGAACCCAGCACGACGGCCGTTATAGGTTTGCCGAAGTCACGTTGGACGTGCTGCGCGAAAGCCAGAAGTTCGGATGTGATCGGTTTCAGCTTGTTGTCTTTGTGTTCAGCGATGACAAGTATCATTTACAGTACCTTGGCTTCCTTCCTGAGTTTCTCGACCAGAGTTGCTGCCGCTTCTTCGGGTGTTCCGCTGATGATGTCGACTTTGCTCTTGCGCTCCGGAGCGGCGATCTCGTTAACGTCGTACATCGCTCCAGCCTTTCCAACCGCATCGTCACTCAACCCGAGATCAGCGGCGGACCATACTTTCAGCTCCTTTTTCTTCGCTGCCATGATCCCTTTCAGTGACGCATATCGAGGCTGATTGATTCCGAATTGAATCGTCAACACGGCAGGCAACTGCAACTCGACGACTTCATTGATACCGCCCTCGAGTTCGCGCCGCGCCTTGAGTGACTTCCCTTCCGGATTCGCCTCGACTCCAACCACAACACTTGCGTGTGAACAGCCGAGAAACTCCGCCATCATCGTTCCCGTCATGCCCGTCCCGAGATCGTCGGATTGAACGCCGGCCAGCACGAGGTCTGCGCCGCCATCCTTCCGGATGGCTTCCGCCAGCGTTGCGGCAGCGGCAAACTCGTCTGCTCCTTTGAACTTTGGATCGAGCAGGTGGATGGCACGGTCCGCTCCCATCGCAAGTCCGGATCGCAGGACGCGAGCCGCTTCTTCGCCGCCCATCGAGATGACGACGACTTCTCCGCCATGCTTTTCCTTGAGACGAAGCGCTTCCTCGATCGCGTAATTGTCCGCTTCGCTCGCGACGAAAGTGAGGTCCTGGTCTTTGATCCACGTTTTCTGTTCGTTGATGACGAGTCTGGAAGCCGGGTCCGGTACAGGCTTGATGCAGCTGATGATCTTCATTCTCCACTCCCGAAACTGATTCTATAGCATCCGATATGCATGCACCATCCACGGCGCGAACCCGGCGCGATGCCATGTCCGCGCCGAATCATCGTTCCAGGTGTCATAGATTGTTTCAACAGCGACCGCTTTCGAAGCGCGCATCTTCTCAATGGCCGTATCGATCAGGAGCCTGCCCGTGCCTCGCCTTCGGAATTTTTCGGAAACATACAGCGCGTCGATGATTCCAATTCGGCGAGATTCGATGAGCGGCGGAATGGATTCCCAGTCATCAATCCTTCCGATGAGAAATCCGGCGATGTCATGGTCGACTTCCGCAATGAGGCCGAGGCTTTGAGTTTGGCGGAATCGGGAATTGAGCCATTGCTTCATTTCGGCGTCGGCATGCGGTTTCAGTCGCATATCCGAACGTGCCACGCTGCGACAGTAATCAAGCCAAGCCGTTTGGATTTGCGACAAATCTTCCCGGCGCCATTGACGTATGTTGATTTCCATTGCGAATTTCAAAATAAACTGCGATAAAGGCCGGTTTCCTTAGAGGTCGAAAAAGTAGGAATTTTCCGACACTGAGTCGGTATAAAGCGAGGTTCAGAGTTTTGTCCACCATGGTCAATCATCCGAAGACGGAAACTAAAACCATTTACACAACACATGATGTAAGTCGGCTGTTGCACGTCAACCCGAGATCCGTGATCAACTGGATCGAACAGGACCTTCTTCCTTCGTATCGAACACCAGGCGGGCATCGCCGGATTCGTCAAGACGACTTGATGGCGTTTCTGCGAAAGCATCAGATCCCGACACCTGCTGCGTTACTCGATGGAAAGTTCAACGTTCTGATAGTTGACGACGAACACGAAATTCTTGACCTTCTGAAATCATCTTTTCAGCGCCAGGGAGGTTACGAAATCTCGACGGCTTCCGACGGTATATCCGCACTCATCGAGGTCGGACGCGTACGACCGGACCTTCTTATCCTCGATATCATGATTCCCGGTGTTGATGGAATCGAAGTCTGCCGGCGCATGAAAGCGGACCCGTCCAGCAAAACCGTCATTATCGCGGTCAGCGGAACCCACGAAAACGAAACGAAGGTGCTACACGCCGGCGCCGATTCGTTCATGCTCAAACCTGTAGACCTCGACAGGCTCCACTCCGAAGCGAGACGACTCCTCCGCGTCTTGTAACCTCGTTTTTGAGTGTGACATACTGAACAGGTTTGACGCGCGCCCGTAGCTCAGCTGGATAGAGTATCGGACTACGAATCCGAGGGTCAGAGGTTCGAATCCTCTCGGGCGTACTGAAAAGAAACAGGATAGGCCGCCATCGGGCGGCCTGTTTTCATTTCATAGTGGAACTAGAAGGTCACACCGAATGGCAGTGAAAGGCGCCGTCAAAATCGGCAAAACTCTCAGCGCCTGATCACGAATTTGAAGAGGCTTCGATCGTCTGTCCAAGTTCAAACGCTTCGTGAAGCAATTGAACTGCGCGCGGCGCATCGGTCTCTTTGGTCACGATCGATAGATTCAGCTCCGATGAACCCTCAACGATCATGGCGATGTTGATCCCGGCGTTGCCGAGCGTTCCGAAAGCGCGGGCGGCGACGCCGGGTGCTCCCTTTATTCCTTCCCCGACGAGCGCGATGATTGCCATGTCCGGGATCAACGATACGCGATCGATTCGACGGCGTTCGATTTCCAGTTCGAATTCCCGCCGCAGCGCCTTCACCACAGAATCCGCATCCTGGCGGCCGACGACGAGCGAAATATGCTGCTCGGCCGAACTCTGCGAAAACATCACGACATTGATGCGATGTCTCGCGGTCGTGGTGAACACGCGCCCTGCAACTCCCGGCACTCCCATCATTCCGCGCCCTTCAACTGAAACGACGCTCATCCGGGCAATCGACGCCACCGTCTTGACGCCGTAGCGATACGCCGGCGTGCCGGCCGAAATCAGCGTGCCCGGCAGGTTCGGCGCAAACGTGTTCTTGATTCGGATGGGAATGTTCTCATCCACCGCCGGCATGATCGTTTGCGGGTGAAGCACCTTCGCGCCGAAGTACGACATCTCCCCCGCTTCTTTGTACGAAACCCGCTCGAGAACCCTCGCGCCGGGGACAATGCGCGGATCCGCCGTCATGACACCGTTCACATCCGTCCAGATTTGAATCTCGTCCGCTTTGATGCAGCTTCCAATGATCGACGCGGAGTAATCGGAGCCACCGCGACCCAGCGTCGTCGTGATACCGGCAGGGGTTGAGCAGATGAAGCCGGTCACGACAGGCACGACGCCCGCCATCGCCATATCGGTGAGCCTTCGGCAGCGTGTCCGGGTTTCATCGAAGTCGACACGCAGAAAATCGGGATCGTCACTTGTGATGACGATCTCCCTGGCATCGATCGGCTCGGCCTGCGTACCGAGCGTCGTCAGGTATTGCGCGAAGATCGGGACCATCAACCGCTCGCCAAAGGAGCTGATGAGGTCTCGCGACCGCGCACTCAATTCCCGCAGCAGTGAAACTCCAGTAAAGACTTTCTGGGCTTCTTCCCAGATAACCCTCAATGCTTCCTGCACACTTCCGGCAATTGCGCGATCGCTGAAGAGCTGGTTGACTGCCTGATCGTGCCGGCTGCGAATATCCCAGAGTTTGTCGTCGCGGGCACGCGTCTGACCGCTGACCGCCGCCTCGCCGGCCTGCAGCAAAGCATCCGTAATGCCCGCCATGGCGGAGACGACGACAACCGGTTTCTGCTGGTGCATCTCGTGAACGATACGAGCAGCCTGGTCAATCTGCCCGGCAGCGCCGACCGATGTGCCGCCGAATTTCACGACGATCATGCCCAACAGGTTAGCACTACCTTGGAGCTGCGACCTGACGCATCCTTTCCGCTCGTGTGATGTTTCCCGCTTCGACTGTTTTTGCCCGAACGTGTCATCACCCGGAAAGACATCCTGTCGCCTTCGATGTCCGCGAGCATGAACGCATTGTCCTGATCAAAACCCTTTGCGGTTAAATCCGTTTTCCCGATATTTCCGCGTCGCAATTTGCCGCTGGAACCCAGGATGATCGCCATCAGCAGGCCGCGGCCGGCTTCCTGTCTTCGAATATCGAAGAATCCGTCGAAGAACTGCCTGAATGACTTCATGCAGCAGCGCGTCTTTGAGGTGTTTCGGCGCGCTCCTGCCGGCGACTCCGGCTGATCGCGACAGCGATCAGAAGCCACAGCCCGACGAATACCATGTTGGCGATGGCGAACTTCGGAATATCGAACGCCAGCATCGTGCCGACAAAGACCAGCAGCGCCGAAAATGCATCACCCGCCCGCCAGAAAAAGCTCTCGATCGCGGACTGGGCCTTGTATTTCGCGTCACGGCTCGTGTTCAGAAACAGGGCATGCCGTGTCGTGTTCTGAACCGAGTAATCGGTACTGTTCTCAGCGATCTTAGCGAGCCGAATGAAACCGAGGACCGGCACAAACGCGAGCAGCGTATAACTTCCGAGCGCTATAAGCGGCAGAATGAACAACGAACCGCCTATGCCGATGTACTTCATGAGGCGGGACACGGCAAACATCTGCAGTCCGGCGCCGATCAGGTTCACCCAGAAAAAGAAATCGGAGTAGAACTCACCGATGTATGCCTTGCTGTCAATGGTCCCTTTGGCATGTTCGGCGACCGTCTTGCCGAGAATGAATTCGCCGGTCGTATTCACGAGGTTCGAAAGCAGAACGAGGCCGGCGATCAACAACAGGTACCGGTGCTTCAGCACCAGTTGAAAGCCGCCCGCCGTGCCTGGCGGCTTTTGCGCGTCCGACGAGGGAGCGCGCACAGAACCGCCTTCCCTTCGGTGAACCCAGTTCGTCAACACCATGCAGATGACCAGCAGCGAGGCCGCGACGATCATCATCATGTAGGCGCCAAGCGGTTCGAAAAGCCAGCCCGCCGCTCGCGCGCCGAGAATTGCTCCCAGCGATCCGCCGATACCGACAATGGCAAGGAGCCGCCTGCCCTGTTGCTCCGTGTAGACGTCGTTCGCGAACGCCCATAACTGAGCCACCAGCATCACATTGAAGAGGCCGACCCACAGGAAGAACGCGACGCCGATATCGAGCTGCATCTTCCCGAGAAAATAAAAGATGGCAAGGTTCGAAATGGCGATTGCGATAACACCGTTAACGAGACGAATGCGGTTCGTACGGCTCGCGAATGCGCTGTAAAGAGGAACAATCAACAGAAACAGCAGGGCCTGGATCGCGCCCGCGTAGCTCTTGATCTCCGCCCCGGCGCCGCTGAGGATCAGCGCCTCGCGAACGGGCTTGATGATGTAATACGCCGCAAAGAGAACAAAGATGTTCAGCATCAGAAGAAATGCAGTCCATCCTTCGCCGCGATGCACGGGAGCAAAAATGGAAAGAAGGCGCTCCAAGGCGCTCTTCCCTTTTAAGGGCGTCAGCGTCGCAGACACGCGATTCCCTCCCTTCGTCTTACAAAGTGCAAGTCATCTGCCAATGTATCGGCGATCGCCTTTTCTTGCGCTTCGCTAGTTGGGAAACGGCATGGAAGGGTGAGATTCCCGTCTGCCAAGACCGCTTAGATCGGTCGCCTCGGTGTCTGAGCTCCATGCCAAACGGACACTATCCAAACGGTGTTGTCGATGACGCGATAGAAAAATCTGTAGGGAGAGACTATCACTTCGCGGTGCGGCAATTCGTGGAACTCCGGCAACTTGCGGCCGGAATCAGGAAACCTCTCGAGTCGCTTCAATAGCCTTTTTGCTCTGCGGCTGAAGTTTATCGCCGCAGTTGGGTCATCTGCCTGAATGTAGCGGAGAACATCGAGAAACTGTTTCCGACCGGTAGGTGTGAACCGAACTCGCAAATCAGGGTTTCTTCAGAACTGCACGTGCCTCGGCCAGGACGGCGTCGAGATCATATCCCTTTCCGGCTGCAATCTCTTTCTCGCCTCGTGCCAACAATCGAAGTAGCTCGCGCTCGTTTTCAGCTCGCTCATATGCGTCCACACTAATCAACACCGCTGCAGCTTTTCCGCGCTCTGTCACAACTAAGGGTTGATTTGATTTTCGAACCCGCTTCAAGGTGGCCGAAGTGTCCTCGTGAAGGTCCGTTATCGCGATCGACTTTGCTACTCGTCGCATGTTGCTTTCTCCTCCGTTACCACATTATGAGCAAGACTCGCCGTCAACATTCGACTCTAATCAGACGAGTCGTACGTTAGATCGTCACTCATGACAATCGACGACAGCCATTTTCTACCGTGACCTAACAAGTCGAATTTGGGATGACTTTGGAGCTCATGCAAGGTCATATCAAGCACGCGACCGAGAAGGACCTTATCCTGGCCATCGGTCCACTGTGTTGCCAAAGTACCGTCCGGTAAAACAAGCAGGAAATACCCGTCTTGCTTAGTTCGGTTCGAAAACCGAATCCGGATCCAACCGTAGGCTTTACGCATTGCCGTTATTTGCTCGTGAATCCTCTGTTCGTTTATCAACCAACATTCGTCATAGTTCCGGAGTGCTCTACCCGCCGGCAAAATCCGCGAAATGTTCCATTCCGATACGCCCAGTCCGGCCAGACGCTCACCAAGTTCGAACAGTTGATAACAACTATGGGGACCTACACATGTGAGAATCCTGACTCTATTACCATTCGCGATTGCCGCTCGAATTACGTGTTCTACTCTTTGCAGTGATCCCGCCGAAGGCTGCCCGTTGCGAAGGATTCTGCTCGCCGCGTGTTCGTCGCTGAATCCAGAGTCAAGACTGATATGCAAACCGACATCAACTGGCATCCTGCGCAGAGTACTTTCATTTAGCAACATTGCGTTAGTGCTGAGAACTGACGAGACCCGGGTGCAGCACCCAATGACCGATTTCGTGTGCCAGAGTGAAGCGTCGCCAAACAGGGCTAAACTTTTGCGCAATCGCAACAACCCCAGCATTTCGATCCAGAAAGCCAGCGTACTGTGGGCCCAAGCCTGGTCCCAGAGTCTCCGCTGGAATCTCTTCGGGCTCCTCAAGCTTCAACTGGAGAAGTTCGGTAACAACAAACTGCAAATCGATCGGCATTAAGTCAGCAGCAGTTGTTATCAGCCTCCCAATATCCTTCCGACGGCGCCACAACCTGCGATTCAGTTCGCGCGCACTCCTCCGGATGAAGTTATTTCGCTCGTGCTTCATGGTAGCTAACCCATCAATACGCCGACCGGCTTTACGAGCAACCGCTCGTCGATCCGCAGTTCAGGCACTTGTAGCAGGCGCCGTTACGGACCATGAGGGAACCGCATTCGAAGCAGACCGGAGCATCACGGTCTTCGATATCAACCAGAGCGCCCTTTCTTGGCCCAGCCGGTGACGCGGTCAGCGCGGGCGGCGACTGAACGGTCAGAGTTGTCAATGCCGGCTGATCGATCTGAACCCCCAACGCGCGGGCTTCTTCTGAAGGAAGGAACTTGGAAGCCAGGTAACGGAAGATGTAATCCATGATTGACTTCGCGTAAGGCACCTGCGGGTTCGACGTAAATCCCGAAGGTTCAAACCGCGTGTGGCTGAACTTGTCGACGAGGACCTTCAGAGGCACGCCGTACTGCAGCGCCATCGAGCAGGTTGTGGCGAAGCTGTCCATGACTCCCGACAATGTGGATCCTTCTTTCGCCATGACGATAAAAATCTCGCCCGGCGTTCCGTCTTCGTACATGCCGATCGTGAGGTATCCTTCATGCCCGGCAACACCGAACTTATGGGTGATCGAATGCCGTTCGACCGGGAGATGCCGGCGAACCGGACGACTCTCGACAACAACTGCCGGCTTGGAACTCTTCTCACCGGCGCTCGTGCTCAGCGGCTGAGTCCGCTTGGATCCATCGCGATACACCGCAACCGCTTTCAAGCCCAGCCGCCAGCCTTCGATATATGCCTGCTCGATTTCTTCGACCGTCACAGCAGAAGGCAGGTTCACCGTCTTTGAAATCGCGCCCGAGATGAAGGGTTGAACGGCGCCCATCATCTTCAGGTGTCCCATGTAGTGAATCGAGCGGGATCCGTTGGTCGGCTTGAATGCGCAGTCGAACACAGTCAAGTGATCCGGATTCAAGCCGGGCGCGCCTTCGATTGTCCCTTTGTCGTTCACATAGTCGACGATCGCCTTCACGGACGGATCGTCGTATCCGAGCTTGCGCAATGCGGGCGGAACCGTGTTGTTGACGATCTTGATGGTGCCGCCGCCGACCAGCTTCTTGTATTTGACAAGCGCCAGGTCGGGTTCGATTCCCGTGGTATCGCAATCCATCATGAAGCCGATGGTTCCGGTCGGCGCCAGGACGGACGCCTGCGCATTGCGATAACCATGCAGGACGCCGACATCGACAGCATCCGACCACGCGCTCAAGGCGGCGTCGTACATCTCCGCCGGAATATTGTTCCTGTTGATTCGCTTCACCGAGTCGCGATGCATGCGCATGACATTCAGGAACGGCGTCCGGTTGATCTCAAATCCCGCGCAAGGCCCGAGCTCGCCGGCGATCTTCGCTGACTGCAGATAGGCTTCGCCCGTCATGATTGCTGTGATCGACGCCGCATGGTCGCGGCCGTGATCGCTGTCGTATGCGATTCCCTGGGACATCAAAAGCGCGCCGAGATTGGCATAGCCCAGGCCCAGCGGCCGGTAATCGAAGGAATTGATCTCGATTTTCTTCGTTGGATACGACGCGAACCCTACGATGATTTCCTGCGCCGTGATCGTGACGTCGACGGCTTTCCGGAACGCTTCGATATCGAATCGCCCGTCTTTTCCGGAAAACTTCAACAGATTCAACGATGCCAGATTGCACGCGGAGTCATCGAGGAACATGTATTCCGAGCACGGGTTCGAGGCATTGATCGGAGCCGTGTTTTTCGATGTATGCCAGCGGTTGACTGTCGTGTCGTACTGCATGCCGGGATCGCCGCAGATGTATGCCGATTCGGCAATCATGCGCATCATGTCTCGCGCCTTGTAGGTATCTACTGTCTCACCGGACACAACGGACTTCGTATTCCAGTCACCGTCGTTGACGACGGCCTGCATGAATTCGTCGGTGACGCGCACGCTGTGATTGGCGTTCTGGAAGAAAATCGATGAATACGCCTCACCGTCCACGCCGCCTCCATAACCGTTGTCCAGCAGCACCCACGCCTTCTTTTCTTCATTCGCTTTGCTGTTGATGAACTCGACGATGTCCGGATGACCCGCATTCAGGATCACCATCTTTGCCGCGCGCCGTGTCTTGCCGCCGGACTTGATGACACCGGCGAATGCATCGAAGCCTTTCATGAAAGAGACCGGGCCCGAGGCGATACCGCCGCCGGAGAGTTGTTCTTTCGAAGAACGGATGGGAGAGAGATTGCTGCCGGTTCCCGAACCCCACTTGAAGAGCATGCCTTCGGTTTTGGCAAGTTCGAGAATGGAGCCCATGGTGTCGTCGACCGAGTTGATGAAGCACGCGGAGCACTGCGGCTTCACCTCGACACCGCAGTTGAACCATACGGGAGAGTTGAACGCCATCATCTGGTTCAAGAGCAGGTGCACGAGTTCGTCATGGAAAATCGCGGCGTCCTGGTCGCTCGCGAAGTATCCGCCCTGACGGCCCCATCCTGCGATCGTTGTAGCCACACGGCCCACAAGCTGACGAACGCTGGTCTCGCGATCCGGCGTCCCGCGCTTGCCGTGGAAGTATTTGGAGGCCACGATGTTTGTCGCGGTCATGGACCAGCCTTTCGGCACCTCCACGTTCTTCTGTTCAAAAATGACATCGCCGGTTTCACTGGTGATCGCCGCTGTTCGATATTCCCACTCGACAGCGTCGTACGGCGAAATGCCCTCGCGTGTGAAGTATCGGCGGAATTCCAGCCCTTTCTTGGCCGGGGCTGGATGCCCGTTTCCATCGGCCTTTATTTCCAGGATTTCCTCTTTCATGTGCGTGCTCCCTCCCTATCTTGTGCTATTTAAGACGATTTGCACAAGATAGAGTGGTTTGAGGACAGATTAGGTCCACGGCCCGAGGAGTTTTAATCCTTAGTTCAGATAACCCCGGATCCGTGCGAGAGACTGCGCGGCGGGCGTGTAATCCTTGTTTTCAGAAAGCGCCTTTCGATACTCGTCTTTGGCGCGCAGCCAGTCCCTTTTTGTTTCGTAGACACGGCCGAGATTCATATGCGGGTAGCAGTAGCTTTCGTATCGGGGAGCCTCAAGAGCGCGTTCGAGCCACGGAATGGCATCGTCGATCTGGCCCTTCATGATGAGGTAGGAACCGATGTCGTTGTACGGATTTCCGAACGTCGGATCGACATCGATCGCTTTGTGGCATTCCGCGATCGCGTCGTCGATGCGGCCCATCCAGCTGTACGTCCAACCGAGAAACGTATATGCCTCCGCCGTCGGATAGGCGTCGATGGATTTCTTGTACAACTCCACCGCTTCATCCAGCTCTTTATTCATTTGATGCTGTCGCGCCTGCTCAAAGAGGCGGCCGGCAAGATCAATGCGCGCTTCATCGTCCATCAAATAAAGTCTAGCGGGATGCGTTCGGGGATGATCTTCTTTTTATAGGCTTCCTGGAGAAGCTTCTGGACCGCCTGCTTCCCTTCTGCGCCATAGTCGAGGGTGAGTTCGTTGACATACATGCCGATGAACCGGTCGACGCGTTGTGTGTCCAGGCCGCGGGAAAACTGAATGGCATAAGACATGGCCTCTTCCCGATGATCGAGGCCGTACTGAATGCTCTTTTTGATATCCGATGCCACGCGGGTCATCGTCCGCTTGCCCAGGTCCCGCTTGATCACGTTGCCGCCCAGCGGCAACGGCAGCCCGGTCTCCTTGAGCCACCACTCGCCGAGATCGAGCACTTTGTGGAGTCCGATTTCGCGGTACGTGAGCTGGCCTTCGTGAATCAGAAGTCCGGCGTCGTACTTTCCGCGTTGTACTTCATCCAGGATCTTATCGAAAGCCACGACCTTGTACTGGACGTCGGGTTCAAAAAGCTTTAACGCAAGAAAGGCCGTAGTCAGCGTTCCGGGAATCGCCACGGTGACGTTCCCAAGACTCTTCGCCCGTATCGGTTTGCCGGATACAACGATCGGTCCATAGTTCTTTCCCATGCTCGCGCCGCAGGAAAGCAGCGCGTACTTGTCCGCCATGTAAGCGTAAGCATGAAACGAAACGGCCGAGACCTCGTACTCCCCTTTCATGGCTTTGCGGTTGAGCGTTTCGATATCGTTGAGCGTATGAATGTAATTGAAGTCGTCGGTGTCGATCTTTCGGGTAGCGAGCGCGTAGAACATGAAGGCATCGTCCGAGTCCGGACTGTGTGCCACATGAATATCCTTTTTCATAGGCCGATAAGAATACCACTGCCGGGATTGTCGGAATGCGATAACAGATCTGAGGGTCGTCCGGGATTGCTGATCTTGAGGATTTCTAAATCTAGATTGCCGGATCTTGAGGATTACCGGATGTTATCTATAAGGCGGGTGTTTCCAATCCATATCGCGGATGCGATCCGGACCGGATCTGCAATCACGTCGACGGGTTGTAATTCTTCCGGGTCCACGATCTCAAAATACTCAATGCGAATCAGCGGAGACGACTGGAGCACCTGGAGAGCTGCTTCCCGAATCTTTGCCACGTCCTGTTCGCCGGCTTGAATTCGACTCCGCGCTTCCTTCAGCGCGCGATACAGCATCGGTGCGGCGCTGCGTTCTTCGGAATTCAGATACCTGTTGCGCGAACTCAGCGCGAGGCCGTCTGCCTCGCGCACGGTTGGGATGCCCACGATCGTCACCTGAACGTTCAGGTCCGATACCGACCGCTGGATGATCGCGAGCTGCTGCATGTCCTTCTCGCCGAAAAACGCGCGGAGCGGCTGAACAATATTCAAAAGCTTCAAGACAACGGTCGCGACTCCCTGGAAGTGGCCCGGTCGAAACTTGCCGCAAAGATGATCGCCAAGGCGCCCCACCTCGACCATCGTGAGTTGCGGCTGCGGATACATCTCCTCCACAGATGGGATGAAAACCACGTCGACGCGATTCCGTTCGCACATTTCGAGATCCTGAGGGAGGGCTTGGGGATAGCGGCCATAATCCTCGTTCGGGCCGAACTGCAGCGGGTTCACAAAAATGCTGACGGCGACGACATCGCACTCGGACCGCGCCACCTGTATTAGCTTTTCGTGACCGGCGTGAAGGGCGCCCATGGTGGGAACCAGGCCGATGTTTTTACGCGAATCGAGAAATTCGCGAACTTCCTTAACGGTGTGGACCGCCCGCACGGACATCCTCTATATATGCGCGCGCGGCTGCCAGCATTTGATCACCAAGCTGCGCGTACTGCCTGGCGAAAGGAGGCGGATTATCGGACAGGCCGAGAGCGTCGTAGCTGACAAGGACCTGGCCGTCGCACTGATTGCCGGCGCCGATTCCGATGGTCGGTATCTTCAAACCCGCGGTGATCCGGCCTGCAAGATCGGACGGAATGGACTCCAGGACGACTGCAAAGACACCTGCTTTCTCGAGTATCAACGCGTCGTTCATCAAGCGATCCGCCGCCTCCGAGTCGCGGCCCTGCGGACGAAATCCGCCAAGCTGATGCACGGACTGCGGAGTCAGCCCGAGATGGCCCATGACCGGCACGCCGATGTCGACAAGCCGCCTGGCTGTTTCCACAATCTGCTTTGCGCCTTCCAGCTTCACGGCCGCAGCCCCTCCCTGTTGAATCAACCGGCCGGCATTGCGCATGGCTTCTTCCATGCTCAGCTGATAGGTCAGAAACGGCATGTCGGCCACGACAAGAGCGCGCTTGGCGCCGCGGCTGACGGCGCGCGTGTGGTGGATCATCATGTCGAGCGTGACGGGCAGCGTATTGTCGTAGCCGGCAACGACCATGCCGAGGGAGTCGCCGACCAGGATCGCATCGATGCCTGCGCGATCGAGGATCCGCGCCATCGTGAAATCGTACGCAGTCCAAATTGCGATCTTCTCGCCGCGCTCTTTCATCGCCCGCAGATCGGGCACTCGTACCGGTTTCATAGTTGTCACCAGGCTTTTCGGAGGAGGTAATTCTTTGGAACCTCCGAGAGCATCGTCTTATAAGAGTATCGCAGGCTGTCATGGATGAAACAGACGTGCGTGCACCAGCATTGGTCGCAGGCGATCTGGTTCGGTTCCGCGACACGAGCCGGCGATTCCCAGAAAACCTTTAGATTCATGTCGTAATCGCGCAGGTTGCCGAGCGGCTGCCGTAATTCGCACGACCGGATCCGGCCATCGAAGTCGATCACGGCAGAGGTCTCCCCGGCCGTACAGGGCATCGGCCACCGCGCAGGCTGGTCGAGGTTCTGAAACTGTGTCCGGTGATGGAAGGTCAGGGTGCCGACATACACCGCTTTCTTGACCCACTTCACCAGGGGGTTCTTGTCGTCGAACATGCCCGCGGCATAGCTCCATTGTATTTCCGGCAACTTCGCATAGATCCGGCGCAGCTTTTCCCGTTGCACCTTCTTGAGGCCGGGGTCTTTCGCGTTGCCGCGCACCACGTTGAAGTAGTGGCCATCGGTGAGGCGTTCCGCGCGAATGAGTTCGGCGAGAGGAAGAATCTCGTCGAGATTATCCCGGGTAATCACCGTGTTGATGTTCACGATGAGCTGCAGTCCGAATTTCGGCTTGAGTTTGCGTAACAGCCGCGCGCTCTCGAGCGCCTTTTCAAAATTGCCGGGGACTCCACGCATGAAATCGTGCGATTCGCGCAGTCCGTCGAGCGCGATGTTCACGTGGAGTTCGAGGCCGGGGTTTTGCCCAAGGCAATGTTCCGCAACCTCGTAAATGCGATTCGGCTTAAGGCCGTTCGTCGGCAGATTGATATAGCGCACACCGTTATTGCGTACGAACAGGTCGATAATTTCCGGCAGCTCTTTTCGCAATGTCGGTTCACCGCCGCTGAACCAGAGATCCGTGAACGGAGGCGTGTTCTCGGAAAGTTTCACGATCTCGTCCCATGACAGATCGCCTTTCTGGTTCAACTCGTCCCAGTAGAAACACGTTTCACATGTGGCGTTGCAATGCGACGTGACAAAGAAAATGATCGTGTTCAGCTTTCGCTTGCGGCGGAGCCACGAAGTACGCGGGTTTCGTTGGGTGAGACCAGCTTGTAATGAATCTGTCGCCATACGATGTCGTTGCTGAGCGCCGATGCAATCATGTTGTACAGAAACAACAGAGCCACCAGCGGAGAGCACAGGATATAGAACCAGCCGTGTCTGGACAAGGTTGCCGAAGGGATGACGCTTTTAACGGCCCCATATCGAATCCACGACTTCACGGCCGAGAGGCCATACAGCGCGAGCCACAAGGCCGGCTGAGTGAATGGAAGAATCCAGAAAACAGCATTGAAGATGCCGTGCCCGATGAAGGCGATGCGCCACAGAGCCGGATGGTAGACACGCGTGATTATGATCTGGCGCGTTGTGAATTCCAGAAGTTCGCTGAACGAACATTCCCCGTGCGACGGGATCAGGCATTCCGGCACGAACACGATCCTGGTTCCGGCGCGTTGCGCAGTCCGCGTGATTGCGTAATCGTCGCTGACCGAGCCGCGCCAGGCATCAAGGATATCGAGTCGATGGAATGTCTCCCGATGGATGGCAGTGGAGCCGCCCCACGCGAAGTTGCGATCGTGATTACCGAGGACACCGAGAGAAGACGCATTCCAGGCGGAGCGCATCAGCGTTGAAAAATGGAACCGGTCCGAGACATACCAGCGATAGCCCGAGGTCACGTTGTCGGGCCGAAGCGGAGCGAGCAGCAGTGAAAGCCAGTTTGGGGGGAACCGGGCATCCGAATCGCAGAAAACATAAACGTCCGCGTTCGAGCCGGAAGTCTCGATTGCATAGGCGAGATTGTGAACCTTCTGACCCCGATTCGTTGACCGGCCGGCGACAATGACGCCGGCGCCGAGCGCGCGAAGCCGCGCGCAGGCCGGGTCCGCTTCCGACTCCACGATGAACCGAGCTTCGTAGTTTGGATAATCCTGGTTGAGGATGGATTGGATGTTCTTTTCGAATTCCGCGTCTGTTCCTTTGCAAGGGCAAAAGACCATCACCCGTTCGTTTGAAGCACGCCGTGGCCGGAAGGTGCGCATGTGGCGCGCGGCACGGATGCCATCAAGGAGGGTAATCACACCCTGGAGCAACGCGATCATGCCGAGGATAGTGATCAAAGTCGTCATTCGATCACGCCCCTAATCCCACATCCGGTTTACCAGCCACGCCGGCGCGAGCTTCAGTCCGAATGCAAAATGTTTCCGGACCCGCCGCAAACGCGCACCCAGCGCCCGTTTCAGCAGCCACGCGCGCTCCCATCTCGACTCGTACTCCCGCTTCATTGCTTCGTAGCTGATGCCTCGCCGAATCCCGCCTGCCACAACGCGAGCTGCCAAAATGCCCGACTCCAACGCGTGGCGCATGCCTTCGCCACAGAATGGGTCCACCATTCCCGCGGCGTCGCCGATCGCGATGAACTGGCCTGGCAGTCTATCGTATGCAATAGGGCCCGTCACGAGACACTCGCGCCGGCTGAGATGCTGCGGCAGCGCATCCTTGGTAATAAGGAAGCAGAAATTCGACCGGCCGCCTTCAACCGATACACCGCCACCGTAGCCGCCTTCAAAGAACCCGAAGTCGAGCACCGAACTCTTCGGCGAGGGTTCCGAGTATTGCACGCCAAATTCAACAGTTCCCTTCCGTCTCGTGAACCGTCCGAGCTTGCCGGACGCGTCAATGACGACTCGGCACGCGATCTCGTCGACGCGAAACCCGACGGAGTCGCGCTTCACCTGCCGCACCATGCAACCTTGTTGAATTCCGGCTCCGCGCGCAACGATGTCATCCAGAATGCCTCGTGAAATTCCCAGCCCGGAGCGCTCGAACGGCAGATCAACGCTGATTCCACCGGAGTGCACCCGCGCAGACTTCACTTCGACGGCGCCGGCGCGCAGCAGTTCATCCACGAGGCCCAGGTACTTCAGGGCTTTGACGGCTCCCGGCGACAGGAATCCGCCGCAGACTTTTGGGCGTGGAAAGCGATCGCGCTCGAGGGCAATCGCGTCGATCCCGTTTCGCGCCAACTCGCGGACACACGCCGCGCCGGCCAGACTTCCGCCGATAACGACGACGTCGTGGTGGATCATTTGTCGGCCACCAGAACCAGGCGATACGGAAAACTCCGATACACCCGTGCAGGAACGCCGGCACTCCGGGCGATTGCCAGCATCTCCGCGGGCGAGAACGCGCGTTCGACGGACACCGGCCCGTCGTGACGCACCATGCTGCTCCTGCTGAACAACGAGGTGAGCACGCGTATGGAAAACCAGGCGACTGCATGACGATGAAGGTCGTTCACCAACACACGGTGTTTCGCGATCCGCCACATCTGCGCGAGCACACGCCCGCAGTTCTCGTTCGACAGGTGGTGAAAGAAAAGAGATGCCATGACGACGTCAAAGGCTCCGTCGCGAAAAGGCAAGTTCAGCGCATCGCCGGCCACAGGCCATGCTTCGCTGCAGTGCCGCAGGCCCCGGGCATTCAGGTCGAGTGCCACGATCCGGCATCGCCGTTTTCGAAGCAACGCCTCGCCGACGTCGCACGCGCCGGCCGCCACATCGAGCAAAAGCAGATTGGATCCCTCAGGAAGGAACCTCTCGAGCGCGCGGATGCCGCCAAGCCATCTGTTGATGATTCCCAGTTCGCGATATGCCGCGGCAAATTCGTGATCGGGGCGGCTGAGGTCGTCCATGATCTCGGGCTTGTCGGCGCGTGCTGCGAAGCTACGCATGGCCGAACACAATCGCGGAGTTTTTGGAACCAAACCCGATGCAGTTGGCCAATGCATAGCGTACATCGGCTTTACGCGGGATCAGCGGAACGTAGTCCAGGTCGCACTCCGGGTCGCTTGTCTCGAGATTAAGAGTCGGCGGGATGAGTTTTTCACGGAACGCGAACAACACCGAACTGAGACCTGCCGCTCCGCTTGCACCCTGTGGATGCCCGATCATGGATTTTGTGGAGCTCATCGGGATTCGATCGGCGCGTTCTTTAAAACACTTCCTGATGGCCCTTGTTTCGATCCGGTCATTGAGCGCTGTCGAGGTGCCGTGCAGATTCACATAATCGATGTCATGGATTGAAAGACCTGCGTCTTCGATCGCGAACTGCATCGCACGCGCCGGCTCAATTCCGGACTCATCGAGCCTGACGCGATGATACGCGTCACACGTGGACCCATATCCGAGGATCTCCGCATAGATTGGCGCGCCGCGCGCTCTGGCCGAGTTCTCCGTTTCGACGACGTATAGCCACGCGCCCTCGCCAAGAACGAAGCCGTCGCGATCTTTCGAGAATGGACGCGATCCGCCCTCCGGCCGATCGTTCCAGGATTCCGTCAATACCCGCATGAGGCAGAATCCGGCGAGAATACCCGGCGCTAGGGGCGCATCGACTCCGCCTGTCACGATGATGTCTGCACGCCCGCTGGTTACGGCCTCGCAGGCATAGAACATGGCATCTGTTGAACTCGTGCAGCCTGTGGAGATGACGTGACTCGCGCCATGCAGCTGGAACGCCATCGAGATCTCACTGCTCAGCGAGCCGATCGTGGAAGTCGGAATCGTATAAACGCTCGCTTTCTTCGGTTCGCCGCGGTACCAGTGAGCGTATTGGCGCTCGGTAAACTCGAGACCGCCTCCTCCGCTTCCCAGCACAACTCCGATGCGACGCCGCTCATCGAGCGTGAGTAGTTCAGGGTTCAGACGCGCGTCTTCGAGAGCCTGTCTTGCGGCGACGACCGCAAGAGCCGCCGTCCGCGAGACGTGCTGCCGTTCTTTCGAATGGAAAACGTCGAATGGATCGATGCCGCGCACTTCTCCTGCGATCTGAACCGGAAAGGGCGAGGGATCGAACGATGAGATCCGCCGGATCCCGCTGCGCGCATTCCGGAAACCGTCCCAGAGCTGCCGGCTCGAGTTTCCAAGGGGAGTTGCGCATCCGAAGCCGCTGATCACAATGCGGTCGGAACGCCGGATTCGGCTGAAAATGAAGGACACGCGAAAAATCATACACCTCGCCAACTAAAGGCCGGGCTTCTTCCTGCCGATAAGATGATTGGAGGCCCCGTGGATTATGGAAATCCGGCCGGTCGATAACACGGCGAGGATTGTGGAAGCCACGAATCACCAGGAGCGTGAACATCCGCAAAAGCGGCAGCAGCCGAGAAAGAAGGAGCGGATCGCGGGCGGTCCGATCTACAAACCAAACGGAACTGTCGAAGAGGAACCTCCACCGCGGATTGACGTGTTAGTGTAAAATTTTTTTCGGAGGTTTCATGGGCGCTAACACGATCGAGATCACGGACAACAACTTCGAGAACGAGGTTGTAAAGTCCAACACACCAGTCTTAGTCGATTTCTGGGCTGCATGGTGTGCGCCCTGCCGCGCAATAGCTCCTACTATTGAGGCGATTGCCGAAGAGTACAAAGGCCGAGTCAAAGTCGGCAAACTCGATGTCGATGCAAATGGCGCGACAGGTGCACGCTTCAATGTTCGAGGCATTCCCACTCTTCTCGTCTTCAAAGACGGCCAGGTGAAAGAACAGATTGTCGGAGCCGTCGACAAGAGCGTCATCACGAAAGCCCTCGATAAACACCTGTAAGTGAAAAAGAACCTCGCAGTCGTTGGCGTGCATTGGGGCGACGAAGGAAAAGGCAAAATCGTCGATATTCTTTCGCGCGATTACGACTGCGTCGCTCGGTACCAGGGCGGCCATAACGCCGGCCACACCGTCAGCGTCGGCAACCGGCGGCATGTCCTGCACCTGATACCTTCCGGTATTTTTCAACCGGGCGTGAAGTGTGTCATCGGCGGCGGAGTTGTGCTCGATCCTCTTGCGCTGATCGAAGAGTCGGAGGCCGTCAAGGTGGCGATGGATGTCTCTACGGAGGGACGCCTCTTCGTCTCCAATCGATGTCATCTGATCCTTCCGTATCATCGCGTGGTCGAAGCTGCGATTGAAAAACAATTGGGCGAGCGCCGCATCGGCACCACTTCGCGCGGCATCGGGCCGGCCTATGAAGACAAGGCCGGAAGGCGCGGTATTCGAGCCTGCGACCTGTTGAACGTCGCCGAGTTGCCGGACAAGATTCGAGCACAGGTTACCGAGAAGAATCGCGTGCTTGATGCGCTGAAGTATCCCCAGACGATCGATCCTGAACCAATCTGCACGGCATACATTCAATACGCCGAGCGCCTTGCGCCGCTTGTGGTCGACACTTCCGCGCTGCTGAACGGTCTGATTCGCCAGGGCAAGTCGATCCTTTTCGAGGGCGCGCAGGGGACGCTGCTCGACGTCGACCACGGCACGTTTCCATTTGTCACATCGTCAAGCGCAGCCGCAGGCGGTGTCGCGACAGGTCTTGGTGTTTCGCCGAAGCATGTGCATATGGTCATCGGAATCTCCAAGGCGTATACGACGCGCGTCGGAACCGGTCCATTTCCAACGGAGTGCCTCAGCGCCGAGGGTGAGCAACTCCGGATCCGCGGCAACGAGTATGGCTCGACGACCGGACGGCCTCGCCGCTGCGGTTGGTTCGACGGTCCTGCCGCGCGGTACGCGACGATGATTAATGCGCTGGATTCCATCGTGATTACGAAGATCGATGTGCTCGATGCGTTTGAAGAGATTCCCTTCTGCATCGACTACAAATATAAGGGTTCCGTCCTGAAGGAGTTTCCCGCTGACATAGGAATCCTGTCGAAGGTCGAGCCTGTTCATAAAAACCTCCCAGGCTGGAAACAGTCTCTCGCGGGAAAAAAGGAATGGGCGGATCTGCCTTCCGTCGCTCAGGATTACCTGAAGTTTCTCTCGGACTATTTGGAGATCCCGATCAGTATGGTGTCCACAGGACCCGGCCGGGATGAAACGATCCGCCGGTAGCAGCATGGCTGCTGTCAAATCCGGACCGTTCAATCGCTCGCCACTCTCGCATTCTGGGCAACCGTCAGCGGCAACTCGATGATGAACGTTGATCCCTGATCACTCCCCTGACTTTCAACCCGCACCGATCCGCCATGCATCTCACTCTGGAGGAACTCCTGGATGTAAACGTCACGTCCGTTTCACGCCGGGATGAACCATTGGGACAGACCATGGAGTCGTCAATATTGGGGAGCCGGCTACCGTCTCCAGCGACTCCGAAATACTTCGAATTCGATGCGCGAATAGGCTGGAATGTGATGTCTACGGACGCGTCGCGATCCGGTTTTAGAGCCCTGGTCTGTAGGTTTTGCTGAAGTTGTTCCTCGCGTTCGTGACCGTGAATGTCCCATCCTGCTGTGCCGAAACTTTGAACCAATACGCGGGACCGTTATGCACTGGTGGAGGTACGGCGCCTGCGCCGGGTTGTGGCGCCTGCATCGGAGCGATCGGCATTGCGCTCAGCGGTTCATCCACGATGTTGGCTATGAACATTCCAGGCACGGTGTATTCCTGTCCGCTCAGCTGCGAAAAGTGAATCTGCCACACATCCTCGAGCCCCGGCGCAGAATGGATGATCTTCATCGCATCCGGCTGACCTCCTTTACGCGTGCCGTTGTTGATGATGGCGGCGCGCGGCTGAATCGCATGCGCCAGAACTTCGGAATTCGAAACAGCCTGTCCGTGGTGGGAGACGATCCACAGATCGATCGTGCCCAGCCGATTCTGCGGACACATCAGATCGAATTCCTTGTTCCACGTGAGATCGCCGAGGTGAAGGGTTCGAAACTTCCCGAACGTCACATGGCTTCCGACCGATTGCGCGTTCTCCGATTTGTCGACATCCTGCTGTTTGAACGTCGCGCAGTACGGATTCGCCTTTCCCCCACCCGGCACGGATGACGTGACGCGCTCGCCTGCCGAGGTCACGATGCGCCAGTCCAGACCGGCCATTGGGATCTTGTCGCCGGGCTTCACAACGGTGTGCTTTCCCTTCGCATAAAGCTGGGGATAGGTAGTCGTCAGAAACTGATCGGTGGCCTGCCCAGGCTGGACGTTACCGCCGTGATCGATAAAGTTCCTGATCGTCACCTTCGACGCTAATTCCGCCATCGCGCCGAAGTGATCGCCATGCCAGTGCGTCGTGATCAGGTGATCGAGCTGCTGCACGCCCGCATCTTTCATTGCAGCCATGATTCGGCCCGCATCGCGCGCCGCCGCCGCACCGCCGTTTCCGGTGTCGATGAGGATGGACTCGCCTGAAGGCGCGACGTACAGCGTCGCATTCCCCCCTTCGACGTCGACGATGTAGATGTTGAGAGTCTTCGCGGTTTGGGCTCCAAAAGCGGCAAGACCGAGAATAAGGGACAAAGCAATGGACGCACGCATGACGCCTCCTGTGTGGAAAGTATTATCTGACCGCAAACACCCAAACGACGCCGCCCTGCGGCACCTCTGGAAACTCCCCGGGCCGCTCGCGATTCAGGACGCCCTGCACGCCGGCCGGATCGACTCCCCAGCCCGACTGCACCGCGATGTATTGCTTCCCATCGAGCATGAACGATGTCGGCTGGCTGGTGATGCCGGAGTTGGTCGGGAACTGCCACAACAGTTTTCCCGACTTCGCATCGAAGGCATGGAAATTGCGATCGTTGGTGCCGCCGCTGAAAACCAGTCCGCCGGCGGTTGCAAGCATCGGTCCCCAGTTCATTGAGTTCGGATAGAGGTGGGTCCACACCTTCTTCCCAGTATCGACGTCCCACGCCTGTACCTCGCCGATGTGAGTTGCATTCGGAAGGAGGAATGTCCTTCCGCGCTGTCCGGTGTAACCGCGGCCTGGTGAATACGTCACCTCGACGCCGGTCATCTCGCCGCAGATATTTTCGTTTGCCGGGATGTAGATCATCCGCGTCTTCGGACTGAATGCAATTGGTGGCCAGTTCTTACCACCCCACAATGAGGGACAGAACTCCGCCGTCTTGCCGGTGCCGGGCTTACGATCCGGGTCGATCTCCGGCCGGCCTGTTTCCGGATCGAGACTCTTGAAAACGTTTTGACGCACGTAAGGCTTACCCTCGACAAAATTGATCTTGCCCGCCGGCGAACGCTCCAGGAACCACAGATATCCATCGCGCGCAACGTCAATCAGGCCTTTGTAGGTTCTGTTGCCGCGTTTGAAATCCACCAGGATCGGCGGGGAAACTTCGTCCCAATCCCACGATTCGTTTGGTTGATATTGGAAGTGCCCCTTGATCTTGCCGGTTGCGGCGTCCACTGCGATCGTCGATGCGGTATATAGGTTGTCTCCCGGACGGCGGTCGCCCATCCATGGACCTCCGTTCCCTGTTCCAACGTAAACAAGGTTCGCTTCCGGATCGTAGTTGGGCGTCACCCACACGGAACCGCCGCCGTTTTTCCATTGATCACCCTTTGGCCAGGTCTCGCTTCCTGGTTCGCCGGGGGCCGGAACCGTATAGGCCTTCCAGAGTTCCTTTCCTGTTTCAGGATCGAACGCAGCGATAAAGCCGCGGATTCCAAACTCGCCTCCCGATGCGCCGACCAGAACTTTTCCATCCGCCACCAGCGGCGCCATCGTTGTGTAGTAGCCGTTCTTGTTTTCTTCGATTTTTGTCGCCCAGACTTCTCTGCCCGTTCTTGCATCGATCGCGACAAGCACGGCTTCCCCGGCCGCAAAGTACACCTTGTCGCCGTAGAGGGCGAGGCCCCGTGAGGTCTGGTGCGGAACGCTTGCACCTTCGGGCAGCTGCCGTCGGTAACGCCAGAGCAGTCGTCCGGTCTTCGCATCGAGCGCGATCACCTGATTGAAGGGCGTGGCCACGAACATCACGCCGTTGTTGACCATGGGCGGCGCTTCGTGTCCGCTGACCACTCCGGTCGAGAAGCTCCAGACGGGTTGGAGTTCGTCCACATTCCGTGTCGTGATCTGCTCGAGCGGGCTGTAGCCCCAGCCGTCGTATGTGCGGCGAACCATCAACCAGTCGCCGTCTTCAGGTTTCTTCATTCGCTCCGCAGTGACCGCTTTGTAGTTCTGCAGCACCGCCGGCATCGGAGGCGGTGGAGGAGCCTGGGCAGGTGCCTGCGCCTGCTGCTGTGCAACGAACGTTCCGAATATCAATACGAGCGCTAAAACGCCTGTGAAGATGAGAGCCTTGAGATTATTTCGGTGAAACATACAGGGGTTCCTCGAAGTGGTGTCAGGCACTTGCTTCATCAGCCTTATGTGCCGGACCCCGAATTTGGGGACGACAAGCCTGAGATGCGGCAGTATATTGGGCTTTCGCTGGGAGGTTAAAGTGCGAAATCGGTTCCGCTCCGCTTTTCTGACAGTGACGTCTTCACTCGTTATCCTCATCCTCGCGTCTTCTCTGCATGCGCAGAACGCGCAACGAGGACAGCCGGCCGCGCAACCTCCGGCGGGGCCTGCGCCGCGTTGGCCGGACGGTCGAATCAATTTCGGCGCGCCGCTGGGGCAGACCGGCATCTGGCAGGGCGATGGCCGCCTCGTGATCAACGAAAAGAGCTACGAACCGCGCTCAACTCTCAACGCCTGGATCGACATCAAGGACGTTCCGCTGCAGAACTGGGCTCGAGCGCTCGTGGACGAGCGTCACGCCGAGGTTCTGAAATTCGAACCGCACGCGCGTTGCAAAGCATCGGGCGGCCCGCGGGAATTTGTGACGCCTTACGGATTCGAGATCATCGATGTGCCCGAGCAGAAGCGCGTTTACTTCATCGATATCGGCGGACCACATTCGTTCCGCATCGTGTACCTCGACCGCAAGGAGCACCCCAAGGATCTTGTGTCGAGTTATTACGGCGATTCGATCGGTCGCTGGGAAGGTGACACGCTCGTGATCGATACGGTGGGTTTCAATGAGAAGTTCTGGATGAGCCGCGACGGCCTGCCGCACACGGATCGTCTGCATCTTATCGAGCGGTTTTCGCGGCCAGATGCACGGACGCTGAAATACGAGGTCACGATCGACGATCCCGGTGCCTATGCAAAGCCATGGACCAGCGGTTTCAATCTCCGGTGGAGCGACGGAACCGAAATCTGGGAGTACGTCTGTCAGGACAACAATCAGTTCCCGCTATCCGTCTTCGACGACAGCCTCGCCGGCAGCCGCAGCAGTGCAATCGTGCCCTAGGTGCGCTAAGCGGCTCGATCCCGGGATACGCGCAACTTGTTGTGGATGTCCCTCACGCCGGAAACCTCGTCAACAATGTCCTCGGCCATGTGCTTCATCCGTCGATCAAGCACTTCACCGGTCAAAGTGACCTCGCCGCCTTCGACCTCAACGTACATCAGAGTTGCATCGACGTGAGGATGCCGCGTCAGGCGCTCGCACACTTCATCATGGATGCTTTCGTCGGATCGCTTGTATCCCTTCGGCCCTTTTCCTTTATGCGATTTTCGCCAGGTCTCGAGGAGCGGATTAGGGTACATGCCGGTAACACTGTAATACTCGGCGCCGCCGCCATAGCTGGCTGAAGTGAACACGCCGCCTTTGTATGGTGTGCCCCCGATTGTTCCGTAAGATTCATCCGGATCTTTCTGGTTCGCGCGCACGGTAGCCATCCAGCGTTCCCAATGCTCACGATCCCATTTTTCCTGATCCCACTCCTCGTGCCAGTCCGCGAACGGATTTTCCTCGCTTCGCCTCGGCCAGTCGTATCCACGATATCGATCGAAATTTCGTCTCGACATGGGAATTCGAGCCTCCTTGTAGAATCGGCTCTCAAGAACTGGCTGCAATCTGTAGGCCAGGATCGGACAGGATGGAAGGGGAAATGAGCCGTGCTGGGCTCGAACCAGCGACCCTCACATTAAAAGTGTGATGCTCTACCAACTGAGCTAACGGCCCGCCGACTCCAAAGAATAGCACGACCCCGAAAGGGGGACGAGGGGTCAGACCCCTCGTCCCTCAAACGCGGTGATTGCGGCGTCGTGTTTCAGCATGTAACCGATCTCGTCCAGACCCTCGAGGATGCAGGTTTTCGAGAACGAGTCGATCGGGAACGTGATGGTTGGGCCGACGGTCGGGCCGTCTTTGATCGCCAGAGTCTGGGACGCGAGATCGATCGACACGACCACGCCCGGTTTGAGCATGGCGTGGGTTTTCGGATCGACCACGATCGGAAGAAAGCTGTTCTTCAAGCTGTTCTGGCGGAAGATGTCGGCAAAGCTCGTGGAGATCACGGCCTTGAAACCGAAATCCTTCAACGCCCACACAGCGTGTTCACGAGAACTGCCGCAGCCGAAGTTGTTGCCTGCGACGAGTATCTCTGCGCCTTTTTTGACCTGAAACTCCGGCCGGTCTTCGAACAAGTGCTGGCCGATGCCGATCTTGTCCGTCACTTTGAGGAACCGAGCCGGGATGATCTGGTCGGTATCGATGTTTTCAGCGGCAACGACAACAACTGGTCCTGATATTTTCACTTCACACCTCTTCTTGATGGCTGCGCCCTATCGGGCTTGCGTTCGCAGCCGCTCACGCTAATTTTCTTGGATCGGCCACGCAACCTTCAACGGCACTAGCCGCTGCAGTAACCGGCGACGCGAGCAGCGTGCGAGCTCCTTTACCCTGGCGTCCTTCAAAATTTCGGTTGCTCGTGCTGACGGACGTTTTGCCCGCAGGAACCGAATCGCCGTTCATTGCGATACACATGCTGCAGCCGGCTTCGCGCCATTCGGCACCCGCATCTTTGAACACGCGATCGAGGCCTTCTGCTTCCGCCTGCCGTTTCACTTCATAGGATCCGGGAACAACGAGCATGCGCACGCGGGGATTGACTTTGCGTCCGCGAAGAATCTGCGCGGCGCTGCGAAGGTCCGAGAGCCGGCTGTTCGTGCAACTGCCGACAAAGACCACGTCGATCGGATGTCCAAGCATCGGCTGGCCGGGCTCGAGCCCCATGTACTTCAAGGCCGTTTGATCTTCGGCAGTCGTCGCGGCGGGTACACGCCCGGTGAGGGGAATGGCCATGCCGGGATTCGTGCCATAGGTGATCATTGGCTCCAAAGACGACGCATCGATCGTCACGCTTTGGTCAAAGTACGCGCCGTCGTCGCTGGGAAGTTTCTTCCATCGCGCCATCGCTGCCTCCCAGGCCGCTCCTTGCGGCGCAAACTCGCGACCGGCGACATATTGGAATGTCGTGTCGTCTGGAGCGACAAGTCCGGCGCGCGCTCCGCCTTCGATCGACATATTGCAGATTGTCATCCGGGCGTCCATGTCCAGAGCGCGAATGGCTGAACCGGTGAATTCGAAAACATGTCCCGTTCCGCCGCCGGTGCCGATCTTCGCGATCAACGCCAGGATCATGTCTTTAGCCGTCACGCCCGGCTGCAGCCGGCCATCGAAGTTCACCCGGAAGTTCTTCGACTTTCGCTGCAACAGACACTGTGTGGCGAGCACCATCTCGACTTCACTCGTTCCGATCCCGTGCGCCAGCGCGCCGAACGCGCCGTGCGTCGATGTGTGGCTGTCACCGCAAACGAGTGTGCGTCCGGGCTGGGTGAGTCCGAGTTCCGGGCCGATGACGTGGACGATTCCCTGCTTCGAGCTGTTGAGGTCGTACAAAGGCACGCCGAACTCGGCGCAGTTTTCCGCAAGCGTCCGAACCTGCTTTGCGGCCATTTCATCGAAGCCGGCAAGCGACCGGCTGGATGTCGGGATGGAATGATCCATCGTGCCGAACGTCTTGTCGGTCCGCCGGACTTTCAGTCCTCGCGCCTTCAATCCCGAGAACGCCTGAGGCGTCGTGACTTCGTGGATCAGGTGAATATCGATATAGAGAATTGCCGGGGCGTCCGTCTCGGGTACCACGACGTGAGCGTCCCAGATTTTGTCGTATAGAGTTTTCATAAATATTTACGTTATCCGTCAGGTAGCATCCGGCATCCGGATGTAATCGCAGATCAGCTCGCCCAGTTCCTTTGTGGAGACGATCCGCTCCTTTGATTTCTCGCGGCCGCTCCGGCTTTTCAGGTCCGAAGTTCTGTAGCCGCGGCTCAACACTTTCACAATAGCGCGCTCGAGTTTGGTGGCTTCGCGCGGAAGCTCAAGAGAATGTTCCAGCATCATCGCCGCCGATGAGATCGCGCCGAGCGGATTCGCGATTCCCTTGCCCGCGATATCGGGCGCCGACCCATGAACAGGCTCAAACAATCCGATCTTTCCTCCGATGCTTGCGGAGGGCAGCAGACCCAGGCTGCCGGAGAGCATCGACGCCTCATCGCTCAGGATGTCGCCGAACATGTTGTTGGTAACGATGACATCGAACTGCGCCGGCTTTGCAATGAGCTGCATCGCGCAGTTATCGACGTACATGCTCTGGAATGCGACATCCGGAAATTCCTTCGCCACCTCGGTGCATGTCTGCCGCCACAGGACGGATGTTTCCAGGACGTTGGCTTTGTCTACCGACGTCACCCGCCGCCGCCGATTCCTCGCCAGCTTGAACGCGACGCGCGCAATACGGCGGACTTCGTCGCGGCTGTAGATCTCGGTGTTGAACGCCTGGCTGTCGTCAATACTGCGCGGCGACCCGAAGTAAATGCCGCCGAGCAATTCCCGGACGATCAGCAGGTCCACACCGCGAACCAGGTCCCGGCGCAAAGGCGAGCTGTCCACGAGCGATTCGAAGACAGTCACAGGTCGAAGATTCGCGTAATTACCGAGCAGCTTGCGCAGATCGAGAAGGCCGTTCTCACACTTTTTTCCCGGCGGAAGGTGATCGTATTTGGGATCACCAACCGCGCCGAGAAAGACTGCATTCGATTTCAGGCAGATGTCGCGTGTGGTTTGAGGCAGCGGCTCACCGTGATGTTCGATCGCTACGCCACCGATGTCCGCTTCGACGAATTCGAACTCGTGGTTGTGCTCGCTCGCGATGACTTCCAGAACCCGGCGGGCTTCACGCAGCACCTCCGGGCCGACGCCATCACCCGGCAGCCACGCTATGAGCGCTTTCATGAATCGCGATTAAATCCTGATCTTCAACTCTCTTTTTACTGTCGGCGACCTCGAGGAACTTCACATACGCCTTTTCGAGCTGATCGCGCGTGAGCGTGTAACCCAGTTCGCGATAGCGTGCTTCCAGCGCATGGCGGCCGGAATGCTTTCCGAGAACGATCTGGCTCCGCGGCACGCCGACGCGTTCCGGCGACATGATTTCGTACGTGACGGCGTTCTTGAGCATGCCGTCCTGATGGATTCCGGCCTCGTGCGCGAATGCATTCGCTCCGACGATCGCCTTGTTGACCTGAACGTCCTTGCCCGTGAGTTCGCAGAGCAGCTGGCTCGAGCGATACAGCTCTTCGGTTCGGACGCCCGTTGTGACGTTGTAGTACCGCTTCCGCGTATCCAGCGCCATTACGATTTCCTCGAGCGCGGCATTTCCGGCTCGCTCGCCGATGCCGTTGAGCGCGCATTCCACCTGCCGGGCGCCGTTCTCGATGGCAGCGAGACTGTTCGCCACGGCCAGTCCGAGATCGTCGTGGCAGTGGGTGCTGATCGTGATGCGATCCGCGTTTTTCAGACGTTCTCGAAGCGTCCGGATCAACTGGCCGTATTCGGCGGGTGTCTGATACCCAACCGTGTCCGGGACGTTCACGATCGTCGCGCCGGCATCGATCACGGCGTCGAAAACGGTACACAGGTAATTGATCTCGGTGCGGCCGGCGTCTTCAGCGGAAAATTCGACTTCGTCGCACAGCTTTCGAGCCCGCTCGACGGCTTTGACGGCAATGTCGAGCGCTTCGCCGCGGGTCTTATTGAATTTGTATTTGAGGTGGATGTCGCTCGTTGCAAGGAAGGTATGGATGCGGGGCCGGACGGCGTGCTCGAGAGCCTGCCAGCAGCGATCGATATCGAGCGGTACCGCTCGCGCAAGTCCGGCGATCGTCGTTCCCCTGATCTCCGCTGAAATCTTCTTCACTGCCTCGAAATCCCCTTCGGACGCGATCGGAAAGCCGGCTTCGATGATGTCCACCTGAAGACGTTCGAGCTGGCGAGCCATCTTCAGCTTCTCTTCCACATTCATGCTGAATCCGGGCGCCTGCTCTCCGTCTCTTAATGTCGTGTCGAAAATTGCGATTCGGTCCATTTGGTTTGATCTCCTTCCAATAACGCGTCAATGTGCGCCGGCTTTTGCAACGTGCTGTACCCATGCGTGCCCGAGAATTCCCTGCAGGAAAATCGTTTGAAAATTCCGGACCACCTCTTCGCGCGAACTCGAACCGGACGTCTTGTACCACTGATAGGTCCAGTTGAGCATGCCCAGAAGCGCAAACGCGGCGAGTTTCGGATCGACATCCGTGATGTTGTACTTGTTCAAGACGTCGGAAATGAGCCTGGTCGACATCTTGACGTATTCCTTCTTGCGGCGATTGATCTTGGTCTGATCTCCGGTCGAAAGCGTCTTGCATTCGTGCAGCAGACCCGTCACCTCGAGGTTTCTTTCTTCGAGAACCAGCCGCAGGTGAAGCTCGATCATCGTTTTCAGGCGCTCGACCGGATCCGCGATCGCCACGAGTGGCTTCATCACATACGATTCGGTGAGATCCAGACCCGAGTCCAGCACTGTATAAAGGAGACTTTCCTTGCTGGAAACGTGATGATAGAGCCCGGCCTTGGTCAATCCGGCGGCTTCGGCGACATCGCTCATCGAAGTGTTGTCATATCCCTTGCGATGGAACACTTCGGCGGCTACTTCATACACCCGGCTCCGGGTGAACTGGCCATTGCCGTCGTTCTTTTTGGTGCGTTTCGTGTTCATTGTGATCGACCTACCGACCGATCGGTAGGTTAACGGAATAGCAGTCCCCGGTCAAGGCCTAAGCGCGTGTGCAACTTTCCAAATCACGACTCGTAGTACCTGTTGGAACCAGCAATGAATACGCCGGTGGAACCCAAAAGCCCATTTGACCAGGATTTCGCGGACCTCTATAAGATGCATTACCGCCGGGTGTTCAGCCTGTGCCGGTACCTGCTGAACTCATTCGATGCCGCAGAAGATGCGACCCATGAAGTCTTTCTACGGGCGCAGCGAAAGCTGGCGACCTACGATCCGTCGCTTCCCTTTTCCAGTTGGTTATCAGGCATCGCCTCGAATCACTGCATCGATCTCCTGCGACGCCGCACAACCGAGAAGCGGATCTTCGATCTCGATTCATCTGATGCCGCCGATCCGCCATCAAAGAGCCTGACTCCGCTGGGCGAAATGATGGCGGCCGAGCGAGGTCATGACGTCCGCAATGCGCTGAGCCGGCTGCCGGAGAAATATCGCGTGCCTCTGGTGCTGGCCTATTACAACGAGATGAGTTATGACGAGATCGCCGCCGCCCTGGGGCTGGTACGCAATCACGTCGCCACGCTGATCTTCCGCGCGAAGCAACAACTGCGGGAACAGCTGGGGCAGCCGCGCCGCGGCGGCTCGAAGGAGAAATGAGAGTGGCCTGTCTGACTGAATTCCAGTGTGCCGTTTATGCCGATGGAGAAGCGCCGGCGCTCGAGGCTCGGGAAATTTCGGAGCATGTCGAGACCTGCGCTGCCTGCAGGCGGCTGGTGAGCGCGCTCCGGACGGAAAGCCGGGTACTTGTCGACAGCTTCCAGTCGACCGACTTCATTGAATTCGAGCTCGAAGACGAAACGCTGAGCGCGCCTCAGGCGCACAGCCTGAGCGTAGCGCGATTCGCCGCGTTTGTATTGGCGATGTCCGTCCTGCTGCGGCCGGTCCTCAGTTTTGTCGGCGAGCTGCAGCTGCCGCAGGCGGTGTATTGGCTTGTCGTCACCGCCGTCTATGTCGTTCCCGCCGGCATTTCCCTGGTGAATTCCGTGCTGAACAGCGCAGTCTGGATAGCGGCCAGCGCCATCCTGTTGCTCGCCTTCCTCATGTTCTCCCGCAGATCGATGGTGACCAGCGCGATTCTGAGTGTCCTGGCATTGTTGACGGTGTTTTCATCGACCGGATACGGACTGGACGTCCGGCGAGGCGATAAACCCGTGACCGTTCCGAGCGGTGAGACCGTGGATGACACGCTCGTCGTGGTCGGCGACAGCGTCATTGTCGAAGGTACGGTGACCGGCGATCTCGTGGCTCTTGTCCGACAGGTCACGATCCGCGGGACTGTGAAAGGCAACGTTATTTCTTTCGCTCAGCACGTTGATATTCAAGGAACGGTTGAAGGCAGCGTCGTGGGATTTGCTCAGTCGGTCGAGACGCGCGGACATGTCGCCCACAACATCTACGCGTTCGGCCAGCGCGTGGATATCGGCCGCGGTGCGCGAGTCGAAGAGAACGTCACCGTCGTCGCCCGCGAAGCGGATATCGAAGGCACGATTGGAAAGGATGCGTTTGCCGGCGCGGGCACCATCAATGTTTTGTCGCCTGCAAGGATCGGCGGAGCGTTGAACGCCAGGGTGAGCCGACCCGGGGATGTCCGGGTGGAGCCCGGGGCGACCATTGCCGGCCCGACCGATATCCGAACATCGGCTGCTGGAAGGAGCAGGTACGCGACTCTTTCGTTTTATGTCTGGCAGATCATCTGGCTTGCCGGAGCCTTCTTATCGGGTCTGGCGGCGTTCCGGTTGATCCCCGCTCTTGCGCGCGCGACTTTCGAAACTTCACGGGAACTGTTGCTGGCCGCCGCCGCCGGTTTCGTGGCGCTGGTCGCGACGCCCGTCGCTGCAGTGCTGGCATCCATCACTTTGATAGGCCTGCCCATCGGCCTGATGCTCGCAGCAGCATGGGTGATGGCGGCGTACCTGGCCAAGATCGTGGTCGCCGGCTTCATCGGCCGGTCGCTGCTTCAAAATACCGGCGAAACAGAGCCCTCGATCGCACCGGTCCTGCTGGCCGGGCTGATCCCGGTTTTCATCGCAACCAACCTGCCGTATATCGGCGGGCTGATCAATCTTCTTTTGGTCATACTCGGCCTGGGAGTAATCGCGATTCAAATCGTCCAGATGCCGCGGTGGCGTCCCGCTCAGGCTGCCTGACGATAAGTCATCGATAACAGCTCTTCCGCTGCTCGATATCCTGACGCGATCGCGCCATGCATCGTCCCGGCACGGCCCTCGCTGTCTGTTGCCTCTCCCGCAAAGAAAAGAGTTCCGTCCACCGGTGCGGCAAGCGTGCTGGGCGCAGTGATGGCGCCGACCGGTATGTAGCTGTAGGCGCCGAGCGAATAGGGATCCTCCTGCCAGTCGACGATGAAATACGAATTGATGCGATGCTCGACGGAACGTGCATCCAACTTGAGCGCATTCGCAAGCGAACAGATCGCCGCGTTCAGGATGAAACTCTCACCCATCGACGCCAATTGTTCAGCCGGAGGACCGCCGGCCCACCCAATCAGTATCGGTGCCGCAATCGGCCGTGTGGTCCACCACGTCGGAAAGCTTTCGCCGCGCGCGTGAAGGAAACTGAGATTGGTGACTCCCCGTTCCTCCCAGAACGCGGAATGGAAAGACAGAATCACTTTCACCACTTTACCCATCACGAGGGCTCGCGCCGCCGTAGCCTTACCTTCGAGTGAAGGGATAAATCGCAGACTGCCGCGTTGCAGAACGCCCAGCGGAACGGTGACGATCGCGCAATCCGCTTCGTATCCTGCGGCGCGAACGTATCGGCGTCTCCACTCCAACTCGTGCACCGGAGTATGGAAATGAAGTTCCACATCGCTTGCATCAAACTGCGCGAGCGACTGAACAATGGAGTCCAGACCAGCAAGCACTCTGAATTGCGTGTCTCCTGACATTCGGTCTGCCGTTTCCTGCGCGGTCGCGAGGTATTGCACGCTGATATCGGTCGCACGAGCCGCGTTGAATCCCTGAACGAATTCGAGAGCCGATCGTTTAGTTTCCTGATCCGCCGAAATCGTGTTGATGAATTCAATGAATGATCTGTCGGGAGACGTATCTCCGTTCTTCAGTTCCTCTGCGATTGTTTCCCAGCGTACCCGGAAATCGTTGCACTCACGCAGCGTGTTGTTTTCAAAACACCAGTTGTCGCCTTCAATGGAACCGACGACCAGATTTTCTTTTTCGACGATGCTCCAGAGCTCTTTCGGTTTTCCGTGCAGAAATTCCGCTCCCAGTTCGAGCGGAACCTGAAGACGCGGATCGCTAACGGTATGAACGCGCCCGCCCATCCGCTCGCGGGCCTCGAGGATGATCACGTGCTGGCCGGCATTCGCCAGCTTTTGCGCTGCAGCCAGTCCGGACAGACCGGCGCCAATGACCAGGACAGATTGCATGAAAGCCCCCTCTGGTCTTAGACGGGATATAATGTGCGCCGTGAAACGACCAACGGCATTGCTCGCATTACTCATTTGGGGATTGCTTTTGAGCGCCTGCGGAGCGGAGACAAATCCGTCGGCTCCGGCTTCCTCGCCTGCCGCTGCAACAAAGGCGCCAGACGCAGCGGCCGCGCTCACGGCGCTCCGCAGCATCAGCGAAGCGCAGGCGACATACTTCACGATCAATCGTCGCTATGCCCTCACACTCGATGAATTGCTGGAATCCCGCCTTCTGAGCAGCGCGCCTTCCTCCGCGGAGACAGGCTACGAGTTCAAACTGCGGCCGGCCGCGGACGTCCAGACGTACAAGCTTTCGGTTGTTCCGAGCAGCCCGAATACGACTGCGGCGGTCCGGTATTTCTTTACGGATCAGACCCGCGTTCTACGCGAAGAGACAGGAAAGGAAGCGACAGCCGGCAGTCCGCCCGTGAAATGAATGTGACGCTTACCGCGCTTTGCGCTTTTTAGGACGCGGTCGCGACAGCATGCGATCCATACTCCAGGCGCCAGGCCCCGCCGCCACGAAGTACAGGAACAAAAAGCACAACAGCACGGTAATTTCCCCGCCGTTGAGCAGCGGAAAGAAACTACGCGGCCAGTGAGCGCGGAAGTATGCGACGGCCATCTCACCACTGAGGATGAACGCCGTCGTGCGTGTAAACAACCCGATGAAAAGCAGCAGCCCTCCGAAAACCTCGAGCATTCCCGCAATACCCAGCATTGAAAAATTGGGAAAGCCCGTGTACGGCTGTCCCGGCGGGTAACCGAAGAGCTTTTGCGTGCCGTGCTCCAGGAACAGAAGCGCGGCCACAATCCGAAGAAGACCCAACAAGTAAGGCGCCAGAGTGGATAGCATTGCGTCGGAATTCTATCCACAAGTAGAATTCGTCCTGCAAACATTTTTACGAGGAGAATTCAGACGAATGCAAACCAGGGTGGTACGCCGTCGCGGAATTCTCTCCTTCCAACCTTGTATATTCTCGCTGTAACACTTTTCCTGAGCGCATTCCTCTTGTTCATGTGCCAACCCATGGTCGGCAAGATGCTGCTGCCCTATCTGGGCGGAGCGTCGTCGGTATGGACAACGTGCGTCTTGTTTTTCCAGTGCATGCTGCTTCTGGGTTACGTGTACGCGCATCTTCTCGCGCGACTCGGCGACATGAAGAAGCAGATTGCGACTCACGCGGTTGTTCTCCTCCTGCCGCTGGCTTTTCTGCCGCTCCGCTTCGGCGATATCACGTCCGAATCGCTGTTTCAGCATCCAACGCTGCGCCTCATGGCCACCCTGGTTGCGTCCGCTGCCGTTCCATTCTTCGTCCTCTCGACGACCGCTCCGCTGCTGCAAAACTGGTTCTCGCGGACGACGCATGCCGCATCATCCGATCCTTACTTTCTTTACTCTGCCAGCAATGCCGGCAGTCTGCTGGCGCTGATCGCTTATCCGTTTGTGATCGAACCGCGGATCGGTGTCTTCGATCAAAGCCGATTGTGGTTCGCCGCATACGTCGGCCTGATACTGATGTTCGGATTGACGGTTGTTGCGCTTCAGAGACGGCGATGGAATCCTGTCGAACGCGTCCCTATGGAAAGGACGGATTGGTCCCGTCGGTTCTACTGGATTGCAGCGTCGTTCGTTCCGTCCGCTCTCATGCTCGCCGTGACCAGCCACATCGGTGCGAACGTGGTGTCGGTGCCGTTCCTCTGGCTTGTTCCGCTGGCGCTGTACCTGATGACCTTCATCATGTCGTTTGGACGACGATTGTCCGTTTCCCCGGCCCGTGTCGCTTTGAATGCACCGGTCGTTCTGCTGTTCCTGTCACCGCTCGTTGCTTTGGGCGTTTTCGGGCCTCCGGGGCTGAACTGGATTGTTATCGGGGCACACCTGCTGCTGCTGTTTGTCGCGTGCCTGCTGTGTCATGCGCAACTCGCTGAAAGCCGGCCCGGAGCTCAACATCTGACGGAGTTTTACTTCTGGGTCGCACTGGGCGGCGTCCTGGGCGGTTTTTTCACGGCTATACTGGCACCCGCGTTGTTCACCACAGTGCTCGAATATCCGCTTGTGCTTGCACTGGTGCCATTTGTGCGCGGCGGGAAATGGAACAAATACGACGTGTTGTTCGGGGCCGGCATTGCAGCGGCAATGGTGGCAACGTGGCTCATCTTTCGCGCCACGCAACTCGACGTCGATGCCAACGCGGTCGCATTAGCGCATACGGTACTGTTTTTCATCTGCTTCAGGCTTCTCTGGCGGCCTCAGCGGTTCGCGTGGTCGTTTGCCGCGATGTTGCTTGTCTACACGTTCATACTGCCCGGCTATATCGAACGTTCGAACCGGATCTATGCCGACCGGAATTTCTTCGGAGTCAAGCGAGTGCTGGAGGATCAAAATGCCGGACTGCGAAAGCTGTTCCACGGCGACACGATCCATGGCATCGAAAGCACCGCCGCAGAGCGTTCGGGCCAACCGCTCTCCTACTATTTCACCGGTGGTCCAGTCAGCGATGTGATCGACATGATGCGCATGCGCGGCACGATGCAACGTATCGGAGTCCTTGGACTGGGAGTCGGGACCATGGCTGCATATGCCGACGCCGCGCATCGAGTCCGCTTTTACGAAATCGATCCCACTGTGGAGCTGATTGCGCGTAACTATTTCACGTTTCTGTCGCGATGCGGGGAGCACTGCGACGTCGTCACAGGCGACGGACGACTTCAACTCGCGCGTGAAGAGGACTCGAGTTTCGATGTGATATTGCTGGATGCTTTCAGCTCGGATTCCGTTCCGACGCATCTCGTCTCGCGCGAGGCCGTCAGTATCTATCTGTCGAAGCTCAAGCCCGACGGCGTGCTGATCTTTAATGTTTCAAACCGCTATCTGAATCTCGAAAAACTCGCGGCCGCCCTCTCCGCCGACGCCGGACTCGTTGCGTTCGCACGGTTCGACGAGGCTGCAAAAGCCCTTGCCGCGCTCGGTAAAACGAACGCCAATCATCTTGTCGCTGCCCGGCGCGTGGAACATCTCGGCCGGCTGCCTTCGCATCCGGGGTGGAGGAAAGCGGACCGGCCCGCGGACTTCGAACCGTGGAGCGACGACTACTCGAATCTTCTTAGCCTGATCCGATGGTACTAGCCCGCATGAGAAAGGGCGAGGTGTTGTAAAATCGTTGGTCGCCGGTAAGGCATAATTCTCAGCAGGAGCTGCCGCATGACCATGACACCGTCAACGATGCTCGAACTCGAGACGCCGCTGCCCGCGTTCGAACTGCCCGATGTAAACGGCACACTGGTGTCATCCGCCCAATTGCATGGCGCGCCCGCTTCACTCGTGGTGTTCCTGTGCCCCCATTGCCCGTATGTCCGCCATGTCCGAAAGGAATTCGCGCGGTTCGCTGTGGAGTATCAGGCCAAAGGGCTTCGGATCATCGGCATCAATTCCAACGACAATATTGCGTTTCCAGACGACAGTCCGGAAGGCATGCGAAAGGAAACCGCCGAGGCCGGCTATACGTTTCCGTATTTGATCGACGAATCGCAGGAAGTTGCAAAGATGTTCCATGCGGCGTGCACGCCGGACATATTCCTCTTCGACCGCGACCTGAAGCTCGTCTACCGCGGGCAATTCGATGACAGTCGCCCCCGCAACGCGAATCCCATCACTGGAGCCGACCTCCGTGCCGCAGCAGATGCGGTCCTGGAAGGCCGGGCCCTTTCGGGGAATCAGAAACCCAGCATGGGCTGCAACATCAAGTGGAAAGTCGGTAACGAGCCGGCTTACTTCGCGGCAGAAATTCGACGCTGAAGAAAGCCACCGAATGAATATCTCTGAACCGGTCACGATGCTCACCGACTACGCGATGGCGCTGGTGTGTTTTGTATTTGCCGCGCGGCTGGCCCGCTTGATCGGACCTCGGACCAAAGTCTCCGTGTGGTTCTGGTGCGCCGCATTTGTGGCGAGCGGCATCGCCGCCGCGATTGGCGGGAGCTTTCACGGTTTCGTGACTTATCTGGAACCAGGAACGCATCGATCGCTGTGGAATTTGACGATGTATGCGATTGGAGCCGCAGGCGCCTTCATGACAGCCGGGGTTCACGCGGCGTACATCCGGCGGGAAGACGGAACCGTACGGTGGCTTGTCCTTGGAATTCTGGTCACAATCGCAGGCGGCATTATCCAGCAGAGCGGCATCCGTCGAGGCGAGCACTTCAACCACAACGACGTGTATCACTTGATCCAGATTCTCGGGCTGTACTTTTTCTTTCGATGCGCCCGGACAGTCCGAGATCGGCCGGGTATACCGGCCTGATCAGGGTTTGCGGTTTTTATTCTGCTGCGGCGGCCCGTGATCATGTGCGCCGGCTGTGTGGCCGGGTGCTTTTTGGGTCCTGGGGTCTTCCTGACGAGTTTCCTTCGGCGGCTCGACGCGGACTTTCTTTGCGTAGTCCTCAGCGATTCTCGTCCGCCGAACCGGTATGTTTTTCGACATTGGGTCTCTCTCCCTATAAAAGTTGACGACCGAGAATGAAAATCGCTACCTACAACGTCAATTCCATCCGTATTCGCCTCGAAACAATTCTGTCGTGGCTCGAGACTTACAAGCCTGACGTGCTCTGCATTCAGGAAACGAAATGTCAGGATGACGCGTTTCCTGCACTGGTCCTCCAGTCGTCGGGCTACCACGTGCACTATCGCGGGATGAAGTCGTACAACGGCGTCGCGGTATTAACGCGTGTTGCGCCGGATGCGGTGTTCTACGGCTTCGACGATCAGTTGCCGGAAGTCGACGATGCGCGGCTGATGCGTGTGGTTGTGAACGGCATTCCGATCGTCAATACGTACGTGCCTAACGGCTACAAAGTCGGATCGCAGCAGCACACGTACAAGTTGAAGTGGTATGCGCGCCTGAAAAACTATTTCACGCAACACCTGGCGCCGGACCTGCCTGCGGTCTGGTGTGGCGACATGAACGTTGCGCCGGAGCCGATTGATGTTCATAGCCCAGAAAAACATCTGCGGCACGTGTGTTTTCACGAGAGCGTGCGCAGCGCCTACAAGGACACCGTCTCCTGGGGCTTCGTGGACGTTTTCCGCCACCTCTATCCAACGAGACAGCAGTTCACCTTCTGGGACTATCTGCGACCGAGCTCGCTCGAAGCAAACAAAGGATGGCGGCTCGATCACATTCTCGCGACGCAACCGCTTGTCCAGGTCTGCAAGAGAGTCGAAGTGGATATCGAACCGCGCCGCG
>Ga0137465_1000058_pt1 | contig 95890 bp, 74 predicted proteins | sample EasRivERMGT828_2_FD_104906 | JGI IMG/M metagenome (GOLD analysis project Ga0137465, IMG submission 104906) | Soil microbial communities from meander-bound floodplain in the East River, Colorado, USA - East River MetaG ERMGT828_2 | ecosystem: Environmental > Terrestrial > Soil > Floodplain ... | reverse complement strand
TGCAGAACGATCTCGGCATCGGCTTCCTTCATCGACTCGCGGATTTCCCAATGCACGATGTAACGACTGGCACCGTCCAGCACCGAGCACAGGTAGTAGAACGTGCCGCCGATGTTCACGAAGGAAAAGTCGATGTGCCAATGCTCGTGCGGCTGCAATGGTTGCACAAATCCGGTGCCTTTGCGCGAAGGCTTTTGCCACAGGTTTTTGATCAGCCCGGCCTTTTTCAAGACCCGGTAAACGCTGCTGGGACTTACGGCCACGATGTCCGAATCGAGCATCATAAAGGAGAGCCGGCGATAGCCTTCCAGGGGATATGCTCGCGCGAACTGGACAATGGAGACTTTTTCCCAGGCTTCCAGCCAATGGTCCCGCGGCACCAGGCCGTTGTGTTCGTTGGCTTTGCCGTAACGTTGCTGCCAGCGGTGGTACTTTCGCGGGGAAAGCTCGACCCGGCTGAGCATCCATGGGGTGGACAGCTCCGTACGGTCGGACCAGTGGCGGACAAAATCCACCACTTGGTCACGAATGTCATGGGCGACCCAGGTCACGGAGAGCTTTCCCCAAGTTCTTTTTTTAAAAGGATGTGCTCGGCCATGATCTCGGCGATGAAGATTACGATTAAGAGAAAAGATAAAGTAGAAAGGGCCAGAACGGTGGAATCATGACAAAACGCGAAATTGCAAAATACAATTCCTATGCCCAAATCGCTTCGGCGTTCGAGGCGCGTGCGTCGGTGTTTTCCGATCACGTCCAGTTCAAAAAGGGCGTCACGGATTTCACACTGGGCCTGGATCGTTTGGATGAGCTGTCGGTTCTTCAGTCCGCCAAGACGGATGGGTCCTCGGCGGCCAAAGCACTGGCCCTTCACTCGCTCGGCAACCTGGCTTTCCGTGTGGCCAGTGGCATCGCCGTTTGTGCGCATGATGCCAGTAACGCCGAGCTGGCCGGGCGTGTGGCTTACAGCCGCTCCAATATCACCCGTGGCCCCGATGCCGCCGTGATTTCCCGTTGCAGGAATATGCACGCTGCCGGGACGGAGTACAGCGAAGAAGTTGTGGATTACGGCGTCTCGACTGCGGATCTCACGAATTTGAAGAAGAAGATCGATGCGTTCCAGGCCATCCAACCGGCCCCGCGCCGGGCCAAGGCAGGCACGAGTTCGGCCACCAAAGAACTCAAGAAAGTTCTGAAAGAGGTGGACACGCTGCTCAGCAAGAAGCTCGACAAGCTCATGGTCCAGTTCAGGGATTCTGCCCCCGACTTCTATAACGAATACGTTTCGGCACGCAAGATCGTCATCCCCGGTGCGCGCTCTGCGAAGCCGGAAAATGTGGTCGCCGTGCCAAGCGCGACGCCCGACGCACAAGCGGCATAAGGGATCTGAGGCTTGGCATTGTCGTAGCGGCGCCTCGGCAGAGCGCCGTCTTGGCTGATTGTTCACGGCGCTCTTCTAAGAAACCACTTTTGGAAAACGTTGTTGAGCAGCAGGTTTTCTCGGCGTCGATTGAGGGCATTTTCGCTTGGTGTGGGCTGGTTTCTTCCATGTGTAGCCCACTCGCAGAGTCGGTGGCTGCTGCCGAGACGCCGCTACGCCGATCAAATTTGCATTGCGCAAATTACTTCGGGAAGATAGCTGAGCCCAATCCCACGAGCCTTCGGTGCGCATGCTTCTTGCTTTTGAACGGCGCCGCCGACGGTTCTACATGCCCTGCATTTCGCAAACCTCCAATCTGCGCTAGAATGTTCCGGGCTATGCCACCCGAAGACGAAATGAACAGCTATGCAGTCGAATGAACCACGCCTTCGGCTTCGCGTGACCACCACCGCCGAATGGGTGCTGCGCTCCGGCCATCCCTGGCTGTTCGGCGACAGCATTCACGAACAGAATCGACCGGGCCAACTCGGCGAGTTGGCAGTGATCTACGATCGACAGGACAATTTTTTAGCAATTGGTCTTTACGATCCGGAATCGCCGCTGCGGGTTCGCATTTTGCATCGAGGCAAGCCTCAGCCCATCAACGCAGCCTGGTGGCAGGGCCGGCTGAAGGAAGCCATCCACCGGCGCGACCGTCTGTTTGACGATCAAAACACAGGCTATCGCTGGATTCATGGAGAGAGCGATGGCTGGCCCGGCCTGGTGCTGGATCGCTACGGCACCACTTTGGTTTTGAAACTTTACACGGCAGCATGGCTTCCTCGACTGAATGAGATTGTTGGCATCATCACGGAACAATTATCACCCGAGCGGCTGGTCCTGCGTCTCAGTCGAAATATTCAGCGCGGTGCAAACAAACGGTTCAGCCGCGCTGATGGAGAGATTCTCTTCGGTCCGAATCTCGAAGGGCCGGTGATTTTTCTGGAAAGCGGTTTGCGCTTCGAAGCGGATGTGTTGCGCGGGCAAAAGACCGGGTTCTTTCTGGACCAGCGCGAGAACCGCCGGACAGTCGAATCGCTCGCGCGTGGCCGCACGATGCTGAACGCATTCAGTTTCTCCGGCGGTTTTTCGGTGTATGCGGCGCGTGGTGGAGCGAAGTCGGTCACAGACCTGGACATCAGCAGTCATGCCCTGGCCGGCGCCAGACGCAATTTCGAGTTGAATAGTGCGAACCCTGGCGTGGTCCACTGCCGCCACGAAACATTGCAGGCAGACGCGTTCGACTGGCTGAAAAGGAATGCTCAGCCACGCTTTGACCTGATCATCCTCGATCCGCCAACACTTGCCCGCAAAGAGTCAGAAAGGGCGGGCGCGATTCAAGCCTATGGGAGACTGGTCCGGCACGGCATCGCCTGCCTGCGAGAGGACGGTATTCTGGTCGCGTCATCCTGTTCGGCGCATGTGTCGGCGGCTGAATTCTTCGAGGTTGTGCGCCAGACCGCTCGGGCTTCAGGACGGAAAGTGACTGAGCTTCGCACGACCGGACATGCCCTCGATCATCCCGCCACGTTTCGGGAGGCGCATTATCTCAAATGCATCTATTTGCTGTTTTAGAGTGCTCCTGGTGGGGCAAGGCTCCTGACGAGACCTGTCTGTTGGTAACTTTTACGACGCCGGACCAGACCTTTTTACGGCACCGGCACACAGCAGTTCACAATGGTGTGTTTGCGTTCGTTTACTGCGATGTCCAGCGTGCCGCCGATGGTACTGGCTCGATAGCGCATGATCCGCAGTCCCATGCTGTTGTTGCGAAGCCGATCGTCTGAAAAAGGGGTGCCATCATTGCGAAGGGACAGGAGCAGTTTGCCCGGGGAGTGCGAGAGCTTGATCCAGACACAACGCGCTTTGCCGTGCTTGATCGCATTGGTCACCGCTTCCTGGGCGATCTTATATAAATGCGTTTTCACCCCGTCTTCCAAAGGGGGACAGACTCCCGGCGATGAAAAGTGGCACGAGATTTTGAAAAGTTCGCGCGCGTGGGAAGCCAGGTGCTTCAGGGCCGGGAGCAAATTCCTCTCTTTCAAATCCAGCGAAGCCAAATCCTGGACGAGATCGTGGGCATGATTGATGGCTCGAAAGATCAACGAGTGGATCTTTTCGGCTTCCTTGGCCTCGGGCCGGCCAGCGCGAAGCAATTTTGTTTGCAGACCTTTCGTCATCAGGGCCAGGCCGCTCAGTTGCTGGCCGAGGTCGTCGTGCAAATCGCGGCCGATGCGGTTGCGTTCCCGCTCGGTGATCTCAAGCAGTTCGTGTTGCAGGCGCTCCCGCTGCTCGATTTCGCCCGCCAAGTGTCGGTTGGTTGAGATCAGGTCCGCCGTGCGTTCCCGGACCTCTTTTTCCAGGTTCCTTCTGACACGTCGCAAGGCGGCTTCGGCATATCGGCGCTTGGTGATATCGCGCGCCGCCGCCATATGCAGACCCGGCAAAACGTTGGCCCTGGCGCGAAATTCAACTTCGGCCGTCGTTCCATCCTTGCGTAAGATGGTGTAATCAGCGCTCAACCGTCCGCGCGCCAGGAAGCGCTGCCATAGGCCCGGAAATCCCGTTCGCATTGCCGTCACACTCATATCGCCAAGGTTCATCTTCAACAACTCGCTGCGCTCATAGCCAGAAAGCAGACACGTGGCCGGATTGACGTCGATAAAACGTGCCTCGTCATCGGCAAGGAAGATCGCGTCCATGGCGTTGTCGAACAATGCCTGCAAATGTCGCTGGCTCCTTTGCAGCGCATCTTCCACCTGCTCGCGTTCCACGAATTGACCGATTTGATGGCCTATCGTCTCAAGTAACGGCAGTAAGGCTTCTTCGGCCTCTGGAAGTTCAGCCGCAAGGAAATCAATCACGCCAACAATCTCGCTGCTGGCCTTGATCGGTAAAGCGATGGCGGATGTCATCTTGGTTGCGGTTCCCTCGGGGCCGGGCGCAACCTCAGCGATGCAGAGAGGCTCCCGACTTTGCCAAACACGGCCCGGTATGCCCTGGCCGAAGCCCACCGAACGCGGCCAGCTCTGAACATGCCCGGCGGCTTTTTCCAGTCTGCCCCAGACTTCAAGACAGCGCAGAACTTCCTCCTCCTTGTCCAGAATCCAAAACTCGCCACGCTCGCAGCGCAACGCCTCGCCAATTGTTTTGAGGATTCTGGGAACGGCCTCGCTTAGCTTGCCAAAGTCGGCCAAGACGGCGGCCACAGCCAACTGAAGCTGCTGTCGCTGTTGCGCCAACTTTTGGTGGCTGATGTCGCGATTGACTTCCAGGAAGGCCCGGACCTGACCGGTTTTGTCCTGCAATAGCGCCCAGCGGCTGGCCACGGTAATTCGTTTCCCATCACGGCAGGCATGGCTTAGTTCGCCTTCCCATTCCCCGTCCTGCAACAGCCTGAAGATGGCCGCTTCGAGCGAATGCGGAAATTGTGTCTGCAGCAATATGTGCGCGACCTTGCCCACGGCTTCGGCAGCCGACCAGCCGTAAGTTTGCTGCGCGCCGCGGTTCCAGTACGTAATCCGGTTATCAAGGTCCTGAACGAAGATGGCGTCGTGGGCCAGTTCGAGGATTTCAGCTTGCTCCCGCAATTTCTCCTCCACGCGGATGCGTTCAAAGGCCGCGTGGCAATGGTCTGCCAGCGCTTGCAACACCTTCAAGTCGTCCTCGGTGTAGGCGTTGAGCGTATAGCTTTGAAAGGACAGGACGCCGATCACTTTGCTGCCGTCTCGAAGGGGCACAGCCATGAGGGAAGCGGAAGCGCGGCTGTGGTCACCAAAAGGAACGGCCTGATCTGATATTCGCAGCGGCTCCTTTCGGAGAATTAGCTGAGGGTCACCATCGATAATTTGCCGCGCCCATGGACTGGGTTGCTGAGCTTCAAGCGAAAGTGTCACGTCCATCTTCACACCCTCGACCGTATCCATACAAAGAATCGTCGTGAGGGTGTCTTTCTCCTTTGAATAGGAATCGAGAAAGCAAGCATCCCACCCAAACAGTTGTTCTGCGACGGCAGCGATGGCCTGAGCAGCTTCTCGTTCGGTGACGGCAGCGCTCAACCGCAAACCCAGGTCCGAGAAGGCTGCCAAACGCTGATCGGCCCGTCGTCGCTGCGCGCTATTCTCAAAGCGGTCAACTGCTCCGATCAATGTCTCGGTATTGCTCGTCATGGAACCGATTGTTTTGGGCGCCGAAGAAACCACTTTCTCGAGGCTTGCGCGTCAGGTCGCAATGGCCTGCCGGAACAGGGGTCGAAGCTGTCCGGCGTTGCGCGCCAACCTTATTCCTTCCAGTCATAGATCGCTTGCATTTTAACGGCATTATTGGGGACTTACCCTGTAATGATATAGGGTTAGTACCCCATGTAAAGAACTCGCCTGAACCTCCATGACCGGCTTGGCAGGCCCGATCGGGGCGACTAGAGTGCGGCATGTTTATCACCGGGATTGGGACGGTCACGCCTGCGCGACGCTACACCCAATCTGAATGCTGGCAAGGCGCACAGAACGTCGAACAATTCAGCCGGCTCGCTCCCCGCTCCCGCGCGATTATAAAGAAGGTGTTGTTGGGCAATAACGGGATCGTCAGCCGTTTCCTTGCTTTGGACTCCATTACAGACGTTTTCGAGACCACGCCCGACGCCTTGCACGCGCGCTTTGCCCGGCACGCGCCCACGTTGGCGACCCAAGCCGCTGAACGTGCCTTAGGAGCCGCCCGACTGAAGCCGGAGAACATCGACGGAGTGATTATCAGCACCTGCACGGGCTATTTGTGTCCGGGATTGACCAGCTACGTCAGCGAAAGCCTGGGTTTAAGAGCGGACGCGCTGGCGCTGGACTTAGTGGGGCAAGGTTGCGGCGCGGCCTTGCCCAATATGCGCACCGGCGAAGCGTTGTTGAAATCCGGCCGCTGTGACCGGTTGTTATCGATTTGCGTCGAGGTTTGCAGCGCGGCTTTCTATTTGGATGATGATCCCGGTGTGCTGATTAGCGCCTGCTTGTTCGGGGATGCCGCGGGCGCTTTCGTCCTGGCCCGCCAGGCGGATGCATATAATCGCCGAGTCGAGTGGAAGGCGAGCGGTTCGATTTTGAATCCGTCACACCGCGATTCGCTTCGCTTTGAGCAGAAGAACGGCATGTTGCGCAACATCCTTGCTCCGGAAGTGCCGGCCTTGGCCGCAGACCATGCCGAACGAGTGCTGGAAACGGTGCTGGCGAACGCGGGCGTGCAGCGCGATCAACTAAGTGCCTGGATTTGGCACGCGGGCGGACGGGACGTATTGCTGGCATTGCGCGACAAGTTTGAGTTGGATGAAGCGGCGTTGTGCTGGAGCGCCACCGTGCTCCGGGAACTGGGCAATGTCAGCAGCCCATTTGTATATCATGTCTTGCATCGAGCCCTTGCGCATGGCGCGCCAGGAGGCCTTTGGTGGATGTCATCGTTTGGGGCGGGATTTAGTTGTCATGGCGCGCTGCTCGAAGTGGAGGCTTAACAATGAGACGCACCGTCGAACCTGAATGGCTGGACGAACTGCCACCCGAGGATGCGCGGGCAGCGCGGTCCCGGGATGATCTAAAGAGAATTAACGTTCTGATGGGGCATGTTCATTTCATGGAACGACTCTGGCGGAAGGCGAAGGTCAGCAACGAGACATGCCGCATTGTTGAATTGGGAGCCGGAGACGGATCTTTCCTTTTGAGGGTGGCACGGCGTTTGGCACCTCAGGTGAACCGTATGAGTGTGGCGTTGGTGGATCGCCAGAACCTCGTTAAGAGGCGAACACGTCACGAATTTGCGACGTTCGGATGGGATGTCGAGTGTGTGAGGGCAGACGTTTTTGACTGGCTTTCAGATGCTAGAACAGAGCCTGGGACGGGCATGATGGCCAATCTCTTCCTGCACCATTTCGAAGAAGAAGAGTTGCGGACATTGTTCCGCCACATCTCAGTGCAAAGCAACTTTTTCGCGGCGTGCGAACCGCGCCGCGCGCCTTTGGCATTAAGTGCCAGCAGGTTGCTTGGCGTCATCGGTTGCAATTCCGTGTCACGACATGACGCGCCCATAAGTGTGCGGGCAGGGTTCAGAGACCGCGAGCTTTCAGCTTTATGGCCCGAGCAGAAGGGTTGGCAACTGGATGAGTATGAGGCCGGACTGTTCAGCCATTGCTTCCTGGCGCAACGCCGCCTTGGATCGGAGCACTCCAAATGAGCAAGCTTTTTGATGCGCTTGTCATTGGAAGCGGACCAGCCGGGGCTACAGCCGCTCTCACGCTGGCCCGAGCGGGTTGGTCCATCGGCATCGTCGAGAAGAACAACTTCCCGAGGCGCAAAGTCTGTGGCGAATTTCTGTCCGCGACTAACTTCCCTCTCCTGGAAGAACTCGGCCTGATGGACGATTTCAAAAGACTGGCCGGCCCCGAGATTCGGCAAGTCGGGTTGTTCGCGAAGAATGCCATATTGGTTTCAGATATGCCTCGAGCCGCTGGCCAGCGAGAAGCTTGGGGCCGAGCATTGGGCCGGGAGCTTTTGGACACGCTTTTATTGGCGCGCGCAGCCGAGTCTGGTGCAGAAGTGTGGCAACCTTGGGCTGTCACGGCACTAGCCAAGGAAAAAAATGCGTTACGTTGCACGTTGTTGTCCAAAGCAACGGGTGAACAACGACAGCTTCAAGCGCGGCTTATCATCGCCGCGCACGGTTCATGGGAGACAGGATCGTTGCCGTCACATTACGTTCGCAAGTCCATGCACAAGTCGGATCTTTTCGGCTTCAAGGCACACTTTGCAAAGTGTGCCCTTCCTCCGGGTCTGATGCCGCTAATCGCTTTCCCGGGCGGCTACGGTGGTATGGTTCACAGCAATGGAGCCCGTGTCAGTTTTTCCTGTTGCATCCGGCGCGATCAGTTAGCGCGAATCCGGCAAAACGACAGCCACTTGACGCCCGCCGAAGCTGTGTGCGCTCACATTCGCCATTCATGCCGTGGGGTAAACGAGGCGCTCGCTGGTTCAGCGCAGCACGGCCAATGGTTGTCGGTCGGTCCAATTCGCCCTGGCATTCGCCAACGCGTGCTCGAAGGCGTCTTCCTGGTGGGCAATGCTGCCGGCGAGGCTCATCCAATCGTCGCCGAAGGAATCAGCATGGCGATTCAAGGCGCGTGGCTGCTGTGCCAGAGACTCCTCGCGCGCCAGAATGCAGTCTTATCGGGTCAGGCGCTCCTTGATGCGAGTTCCGATTATGTGAGAACCTGGCGGAAGAATTTCGCGTCGCGCATTTATATGGCATCCATGGTTGCCCACTTGGCAATGCACTCCGGCATACCTACACTTCTTTTGCCTCTTCTACGACTGGCTCCCGTAACGCTGACTTTGGGAGCACACTTGTGCGGGAAGGCAAGGCAAGGGGCTATTCTCCCGCTGCGTCATTTGCAAACAGGTCCATAGCTGCTTGCGATGTCCTCTTTCTGCAAACAGCGGCATTTATCAGGCTTGCTTGACAAAAGCGATGCGTTACAGTTTTCTTTGAGCGGATTGACGCGAACGATGATGTTCCAGCGCCGTATTGATCATGGAATCTTCAGCCTATCCGATCGGTCAAGCTATCTTTATCCGGACGGACACGCCGGATTATGAGGAGCAGGTTATTCCCTTCAAGAATTTGGAAGAGCTGGTGAGAATCTGTTCGCAGGGCTATCCCAATCTGGTGCTGGAAAAAATCCTCATTTATGCCATGCCTAATGGCGAGCTCTGCGCTGTGACGCTTGGTTTCATCGCGGCCACCAAGGGCCAACGTCCCGAAGAGCCAAAAGTGGAGAGATAAAAAAAAGAGCCACATTTCTGTGGCTCTGGTGATAAGGTCATTGACGCCTTCACCAAGGCGCTCAGAAGGGTAGTGAGGCCAACTTTTATTCGCTGTTCGAACCTCACTACAAGCAAGACCTTTCTGCCAACCCTAAACGAACAGCGAAATCTTCTGGTGTATATGATAGGCTCAAGGACGGAATCGTTCAAACTTTAACCTAAAGTTTTTTTATGAGCACGGAACTTGTTGACTCGCCATAACTTGCGTCTCTTCAGAAGTCTTAGAGGCGGTACAGATCCTGTTACTGACGACTAATCGAAACCAGCAACTTTGGTGCGCCAGCGCCAGATCCCTTTCAGTCGAACATGGGGCGAAAAGAAAACCTGTGTGCAGTAGAAGATCTGCTGCGCGCTCCTCCTTGGCCGGCTGCAGGTGCTCCCGAGATACTGGTTTGCGTTCAGAGACGCTCGACCCAAATGTCCGTGAAGACCTTGGTCATTGCTCGGGTGCGCAGCACGTGCGCCAGCGGAGTAATCCCGTTCTCGGCGAGAGAAATCGTTAATGCACTCTCTTTACCCGGACCGGATGCAAGCACCCAAACGTTTTGTGCCGCGCGCAATGGGCCATAGCCAAGAGTAATTCGATGTGGCGGCGGTTTGGGTGCGACGACAGGAATGTAGATGTCTTCGGCTTCTTTGGATTCCATCATTGGAACGTTGGGAAAGAGCGAAGCAACATGACCATCTTCACCCATCCCCAGGAAAATGATATCCAAAATGGGATAGCCACTTTGACGTGCCGGAACGCAGCGACAAATCTCGGCGGTGGCGATGGTTGCTGCCCTCTGCGGACTTTCTTCTCCGGGGATACGGTGAATCCGATCCGCGGAGATGGAGAGAGGCTCAAACAGGAACGTCTTGGCCAAGGCAAAATTGCTTTCGGGATGGTCTGGAGGAACGCATCGCTCATCGGCCCAAAAGAAGTGAACGTTCGCCAGAGAAACAGCGCGTTCCCGTGAACAGACAGTAATCGCGTTGAAAAACCTCTGCGCGATTCGGCCTCCTGACAGCGCCACATGTTGCGGCTCACCGCGCTCGTTGGAAATCCTGACCGAATCCAACCACGCATTGGCAGCAGCTTTCGCCAGTTCCAAATCGCTGCTCAGAGAGATTAGTTCAAATCTTGGGACGTGATCCTCGGGCATTGGGTCGCAACCATTCGGCTTACCTTAATGGTTGTGGATTTCGCCACGCGTGGTTGTTCCTTGCCAGCAAATCATCGGCAGCTTGTGGTCCCCAAGTGCCGGCAGCGTAGAATTCCTTTTCTGCCAACGGTTGGTTTTCCCAGGCTTTGCGAATCGGATCGACGATGCTCCAGGCGGTTTCCACCTCGTCACGGCGAATAAACAATGTGGCATCACCGGCCAGCGCCTCCAGCAGCAATCGCTCATACGCTTCCGGTGTGTAGGCGCCGAATTCGGTATTATAGCTGAAGTGCATCCGCACTGGACGCAATTGCATGCTGTTGCCCGGCACCTTGCCGTTGAAGCGAAGAGAAATCCCTTCGTCGGGTTGGAGCCGCAGCGTAATGGCGTTGGCATCGAGCTTGGGACCACACTGGGCAGCAAACAAAACATTTGGCGGCGGCCGGAACTGCACGCGCACTTCACTGGCGCTGAGCGGCAAATTCTTGCCCGTCCGCAAGTAGAAGGGCACGCCCGACCAGCGCCAGCTATCCAAAGCTAATTTCAAAGCCACAAACGTTTCCACGCTCGAATCGGACCGCACCTTGGGTTCCTGGCGGTACCCAGGGCAAGGCTGGCCGTTCATTTGTCCCGCTGCATACTGTCCGCGCACTACAAACATGGACACCTGGCTGGGATGCAAGGGACGGATGGATTTCAGCAATTTGACCTTCTCATCACGAATCGATTCCGCCTCCAGCGAAACTGGCGGCTCCATCGCGACCAGGGCCAGCACCTGCAACAAGTGGTTTTGGACCATGTCGCGCAGTGCGCCCGCCTCTTCGTAATAGCCGCCGCGAGAGCCAACACCCAATTGCTCGCTCACCGTCAACTGCACGTGGTCGACTGCCTGCCGATTCCAGAGTTGCTCGAAAATGGCATTGGAAAACCGGAAGATCAGGATGTTCTGAACCGTCTCCTTCCCCAGGTAATGGTCGATTCGGAAAATCTGTTTTTCGCTGAGGTAGCGCGTTAGTTCCGCATTCAGCTTTTGCGCGGAAGCCAAATCATGGCCGAACGGCTTTTCCACGACTACACGCTGCCAAAATGGGGCCGTCTCTCCCTTGACCAGCAACCCGCCTCGATAGAGATGTTCGACCACCTCGGTGAACTGGCTGGGAGAGGTCGCAAGATAAAACAGCCGGTTGCGCCGCAGCGCTTCGTTGTCCGAAAGAGCAAGCTGCTTGGCGAGTTTCGTGTAGGCTGCGGCATCGGCAAACTCCCCCTGACAATAAAACAGATTGGGGGCAAAAGCGTCCCAGTGAGTCAGGTCCAACGTCTTGTTGCGCGAATATTTCTGCAACGCGTCTTTCATCTCTTCGCGCCAGGACGCCTCCGGTTTTTCCCGGCGTGCAAACCCGATTATCCGGAAGGGAGAAGGCAACTGCTTTTCCGTGAACAAATGATAAAAGGCGGGGATAAGCTTGCGCGCCGTCAAATCGCCGCTGGCGCCAAAGATTACAACCGAGCACGGCTCGATGGCCTTTCGCCCGAAATCCAAACGGCAGGTCAACAACTCATCCAGATGATCGGTTTGATCCACCTCAGGACAATGACCAAGGTGGCCGCTGATTTCAATCCCTGTTTCAGTTACTTAGTTACCACTTAGTTACTTAGTTACCACTTGATCAGCGAACGGATAAAAAGGGTAACGTGGAAGTTCTTCCAAGATTTGGCGGAGCAATGGCGCTATTTGAAGAGCGTCCCCAGGATCCTCTCGCGGGGCACGGCGCCATAAAACCGGCTGTCCTCGCTGTTTTCGCGATTGTCGCCCATGACGAAATATTGATCCTTGCCGATCAGGATCAACCGATCCTTCTTGTCAGGAGAAAAGGTCTGCGTTCCTGAGGCGAGATAGGTTTCCAGAAGGTGCTTCCCGTTCAAGAGCACAGCTCCTTCCTTCAAAAAGAGCGCGTCTCCGGGCACGCCGACAATGCGTTTGACAGCATAATCCTTGTGACCCGGATCCTTGATAACGACCAGATCGCCGCGCACCAGATCGCGATAATGGCAGCTCCATCGATCGAGAATGAACCGTTCGCCCTCCACAAGATTCGGTAACATGCTCCGTCCCTCAATCACCACGGCGGTCAGGACATAGCCTGTGATCAGATAATAACTGATGACGGAAAAGACGATCAGGCAAAGAAGGAAAACAAGCTGATGCTTGATCGGCAACCATGCGGCTTGAAGACACGAGGCTGCCGACGCCACGCTTTGGGGCGTCGTGCGGTTGTCGTCGGTTCGGACCGCCAGCCTGCGAGGAGGGGCTGCTCCCTCCTCACAGTGCTGTGGTTGGTTAGGTTGGGTTGGCAGATAAACTTTCACTTAGCCTTTCCAAAATGTCGTGGAAAATGTACAGGGCTTAGATAAGCTGTTTCGTGGTGGTCAACAATCCGGGCGGTTACCGCCAAGCCTTTCCGCAGAATAACCGGTGAGTTGGTAGGGGTTTCCCTTAGCGGAACGATTCAGTTGAAAAAGAGGAGCGCGACCGTCCCGGTCGCTCCCGTCGTCGTCCCGCCGACGGGTTTGAAGCGCCGGGCGGGCGAGACGCCCGCGCTCCCGAAAGCAACTGAATCGTTCCGGCTTAGAGAAGATTCGGCAGCCCTGTGGGTCTTTCTCGGGAGCGTCTCCGCTCCTGCAATCCGCCGACTTCGCAAGCGAAACGGCCCAGGATGGGGATAAAGGCAACGAGAGGAGTTGAGGGTTGCAGGGCCGGCATGGCCGAAGGCTGAAAAGCGAGTATTGACGTTTTCAAGATCATCTCATCTGAGCGGGGCGTTCAGATGCCCGCGAGCGACTGCGTGCGGTCTTCCTTGCCACCTCATAACCCTGGGCAGGTTTTTCAACTATTGTAGAAGCTCAACTCGGTGGTACGTCGGCGCGCCTGTCCTCGCGCGCAGAACCTTACGTGTCGAAACTCATTCCTCTTTTATCCGGCCCCTCCACCACGCTGCGGACTTCTCCTTCTTTAAGTTTTGTTTTGAGTTTCTGCCCCGCATGCGCCTCTCTGGAAGCGCGGACGATTTTGCCCGAAGCAGCATCCATCGTAATGGAGTAGCCTCGCGCCAACACGTTCTCCGGCGAGAGCAGACGCAATCCCGCATTGAGATTGGCAAGTACATGACGGCGATGTTTCAAGCCCTGCCCCGCCAAATCGCACAGGCGGCGCCCCAAGTCGCGCACCACCTGCCGGCGCTGGCGCAAGAAAACTGAAGGTTTTACGCGCGCCAGACGCTGTTGCAGGTTTCGCCAGCTGGTCCGGCGATCGCGCCAGCCTTGTTCGACACAGCGCAACAGTGTCGTTTGCAAATCATCGAGGTATTGCAGTTGTTCGTTGAGCAAGCGTCGAGGGTGAAATCGCATCAAGCGCTTACCAAGTTGCTTCACGTCCTCTCGCTCGCGGACGAGGCGCTGGCGAATCAATTGGCGCAGATAAACCGCCGTCTCAGCGACGAACTGTCTGCTGGCAAACGCGCCCTCGGTGATGATCTCGGCGGCGGCGCTGGGCGTGGCGGCCCGCACGTCCGCCACAAAATCGCTGATGGTAAAATCAATTTCATGCCCGACGGCCGAAATGACGGGAATGGCCGACTCGAAGATGGCGCGTGCGACCGTCTCCTCGTTGAAGGCCCAAAGGTCCTCGAGGCTTCCGCCACCGCGAGTCACCAGAATCAGATCGAGTTTACGGCCAGGCAAGGTCATCGGAAGCTGGCCGGATAGCTTGCCGCCGCTCCATTCATTCAAAAGGCGAATCGCACAAGCGACCTCTTCGGCCGCCCCCTGCCCTTGCACGCGGCAGCCAGCCAAAATAATTTCCAGGCTTGGCTGCCGTCGCTGGATTACGTGCAACACATCGCGGATTGCTGCGCCTGTTGGCGAGGTCGCAATTCCAATCCGCTGCGGATATCGCGGCAATGGCCGTTTGCGCTCGGCGGCGAACAGCCCCTCGGCCTGGAGTTTTTGCTTCAGTCGTTCGAAGGCCACTTGCAAGGCGCCGATGCCCTGCAGCTCCACCATCCGCACGAGCAACTGGTATTGGCCGCGCGCTTCATAAACGGTCAGGTCGCCTTGAAGGATCACCTTCTGGCCGTCTTGCAACAACTCGCGATTAGGAACAGGCTCACTGCGAAACAAGACGCAGCTAACTTGCGCGCTCGTGTCCTTGAGCGTGAAATAAATATGCCCGGAACTTTGCGCGCGCAGGTTGGTCACTTCGCCCGTCACCCAGACTTGGCCAATCTCTTTCTCCACGAGACGGCGCACGCTCTGCGTGAGTTCGCTCACGGTCAGGACGCGCCGAATCGCTTCGGTTGGAAAAAGCTCGCCGAAATCCCACTGCGACTTAACGGTCCTGGCCATCTCCCTTGTTGTGTGAAATGGTTTGGGCCTGGGCCTCGATTCGCTCTAGCGCTCTGCGTGCGCTTTCCCTCACCGAGAAGACTGTGAATCGCCATCGGGTTGTGCGACTCAAACGCGTTGTCTTTCTATGGTCCACCTGAAGGCAAAGGTTCCGAAATCCGCTGAATGCTCAAGGCCCGGCCACTGTTTTCGTCGATTTCGATTACCGCACCTTGCAACAATAGTCGGCCTTTCGCCACGGCAAAACGCTGTGGAGTATTCGTGATAAACCGCTTCACCACGGGCTCAATTTCCCGGCCCAAAACGCTTTCGTGCGGCCCGGTAAAACCTGCATCACAGAGAAAGGCCGTGCCGCCTGGAAATATCTGTTCGTCCGCCGTCTGCACGTGGGTGTGCGTGCCGATCACGGCGCTGACTCGCCCATCGAGCAGTCGTGCCAGCGCGATCTTCTCCGAAGTAGCCTCGGCATGAAAATCCACAACAATACTTTGGGTCTGTTCGCGCAGGCGGGCGACTTCAGCCTCAGCAACGTGGAATGGATTATCCAGGTCTGGCATAAAGACACGGCCTTGAATATTCATCACCGCCAGTTCCGGTTGGCCAGCCACACGCAGCACGCGGCTCCCTTGCCCCGCCGTGCCCCGCGGATAGTTGAGCGGCCGCAAAAAACGGGACTCGCTTTCCAGGAGAATCGCTACTTCTTTCTGGTCCCAAAGGTGGTCACCACTGGTAATCAAATCGACGCCAGCAGAAAAGATTTCCTCTGCCGTCTTGACCGTGATGCCCGAACCGCCGGCACTGTTCTCTCCGTTGGCGATGACGTAGCTGAGCGCGTATCGCTCTCGCAGGGCAGGCGCGAGCTGTTTGACAATCCTGCGGCCAGGTTCGCCCACGACATCGCCAATGAACAGAACTTTCACCGCGCAGAAAATATGGCAGCTACGCCACAATGTCGAATGGTCTGTGGCGCCGACTGGCAGCCGGCTCTGTCGGTGTTCCGGGGTGCGTTTGCTCCCCGAAGAGCTGACTCGCTCCGCCGAAGGTCAATCGGTCCGCACGCGCCGCTGCGCCACCTGGCAGTGTGGCGAGCCCACCGATCGGCGGCACATTTTCCATTTGCCTTTCCCACGGAATTGCTCTGATTCTTCCCATATGAAAACGTTTCCCTCTGCTATATGGACGCTGCTTCTGATCGGTTTGCTCCAATTCACGCTGCTCAACGCGCGAGGGCATATCGCCGCTGAAGAAATGGCTGCGACAGCCAGCAAGTTTCTCAGTTCGCTGAGCCCGGAGCAAAAGGCCAAAGCCTCGTTCGACTTCAAGGACGAGGAGCGCGCCAACTGGCATTACATTCCTAAAGATCGAAAAGGCCTTCCCCTCAAAGAAATGACGGCTGCCCAACGCCCGCTGGCCCACGCGTTGCTGGCTGCGGGCATGAGCCATCGTGGTTATGCCAAGGCGACGAACATCATGAGCCTGGAACTCATTCTCCAGGATATCGAAGGTCCCACGCGCCGCTTCCCGCGCGACCCGGACCTCTATTATGTTTCCATTTTCGGCAAGCCGGAACCGAAGGGCACCTGGGGCTGGCGTGTGGAAGGACACCATTTGGCTGTGAACTTCAGCATCGTGAAGGGTGAACACATGGCAGCGACGCCCTCGTTTTTCGGCTCCAACCCCGCCGAAGTGAAAAGCGGGGCACGCAAGGGCACGCGCGTGCTGGCTGAGGAAGAAGACCTGGCACGGCAGTTGGCGAAATCGCTAAGCGATGATCAAAAGAAAGCCGCCGTCTTCACGACGACCGCGCCCAAGGAGATCTTCACCGAAGCCAAACGCCAGGTGAAGCCGCTCGATACCACCGGCATCCCTGCCTCCAAGTTGAGCAACGAGCAGTCCGAGATGCTGCTGAAGTTGATCAAAGAATATGTTTACCGGCATCGCTCTGAAGTCGCAGACGAGGACTTGAAGAAAATCCAAAAAGCTGGCGTAGAGAAAATCTTTTTCGCCTGGGCGGGTGGATTGGAGCGCGGCGAAGGCCACTACTACCGCGTCCAGGGCCCAACCTTCCTCCTGGAATACGACAACACGCAGAACAACAATAACCACATCCATGCTGTCTGGCGCGATTTCGAGAATGATTTTGGGGAAGACCTGTTGCGGAAGCACTATCAGGAGACGCCTCATCCGTAACTGCCGCCCGCTCAGATGCATGTGCCGATGTGTTCCGGAGCGCGGAACACTGTACGCGAGGGCGTGTGCGCTCCCCATTCCAACTAAATCGTTCCCCTGGGCGGGTGTCTGAAAATGACTTATTTGCTTTCGGCCGTCAGAGGGATAATGAACTCTAACAAGTCGGCCATCTCTTGCGCACTCAATCCCGCCTCGAGCCCTTCGGGCATCAATGATTTGCCCGTGCTCTCCATACGCACAATGTTGGCGCGCGGCACGATGGCATCGCCGCCGCTGGCCTGGCGAAGGGTCACGCTGGCGGCGGTTTCGTTTCCAATGATTCCGTTGAGGCTTTCGCCCTCTCTGGTGTCGATGGCGTAACTTAGATAGTTCGGCGCCACTTCACGATTCGGATCCAGAATGTTGACCAGGACCTTCTCCTTGCCGCTGGATTTGACCGTGGCAAGGTCCGGACCGAGCGCCAAGCCTTGCTCACCGAGCCGATGGCACGAAGCGCAGCGATCCAGGTAAATAGCTTGCCCGGCGGTTGCATTGCCGGACAACTTGAGTGCCGGCAAAAAGGTGTTAATCAGATCCTGCCTGGGAGTGGCCTTTGCTGCTCCCAACACTTTGATGGCTCGTTGCCGCAAGCCCGAGTCACGATGCCGGCGCAACGAATCGATTTGCACGGCGTTCAGATCCGAAAGAGCGAGTTGGCCCTTTTCGACGGCGGTCAGGAGCGCTGCGATTCGCTCAGGCCGCCTCATCATCACCGCCACTGCTTCGCGGCGCAGTTGGGGAGAGAGCGACGGCCAACGCTTTAGCAGGTCGGCGGCAACCTGGAGACCGGAGAAGCGAGCCAGCGAAGCCATCGCCGCCGCTTGCACGCCCTGTGGTTGGCGCGGTTCGAGCAGAAGAAAAAGATTAGTGCCGACATCCGCATAGCGCGCCAAACCCAGCAGGTGGACGGCCTGGATGCGCAGGGCGTCAGATTGCTGTTGGTCTCCGGCCACGCAGCGCGCCTGTTGGAAGAGTGAGTGCCATTTTTGGCCGGTGGTCGCCAACGAACTGCCCGTCCTCTGCAATCCTTCGCCCAATGCGCCGGCCAACGACAACATCAGCATCTGATCTTCCAACCGGGACAGAAAATCGAAAACGCGATCGATCTCCTGGGCCTGGTGATTGGCGCCGATCAGATCGACCAACTGACGCAAGAAATCCTGAGCCGCTTTTCCAGAACGAAATGGCGCATCGGCGGAAAGGATGGCGAACATTTCTCCCGCGCCCCGCTTTAAGGAACTTGAGACCGCGGCCTGAAGCCAGGGGTTATCCACGTCCCGCCGGGCGATCCTGGCGAGCGCTTTGATTTTGTCCGGCGAGTACCATCCTTCACCCAGCGTGAACGCCAACTGATATCGCACCAAAGCCGAAACGTCGTTCGTGAGGCCGAGGATCTTTTCTTCCAGTCTTTTGCGTCGTTCCGCCAGGTGCAAAAATTGTTCTGACAAACGGAGCGCCTGCACGCGCACCGCCTCGTCGCCATCCGCCAAAGCCTTTAAGAGGTGGCGTTCGGCTAAAGCGGACTGGCTATGGAGCGCATGCAGGGCATGAAGCTTGGCCACGGGGAATTTTGAACGCTCCAGCAGTCTCTCCAGAGCAGGCACCGCCAATGGGTCCTGCCGTTCAAACAGCAAACGCGCGGCCGTGTCGCGGTGCCAGCCATTGGAATTCTCCAGAGTGGCCACCAGTTCAGCGACGCTGGCTTTGCCCAAACGCGGCGGCTTGGGTTGACTGAAACCTTCCGGCACGATGCGATAGATACGACCACGATCGTTGCCGCTGTTCAAATCCAGGTGCTTCTTGATGGATTCAGGGAGCGACCAGGGATGCTCGATGACTTCGCGGTACATGTCCGCAATGTAGAGTGTGCCGTCGGGCGCATTGGCGAATTGCACGGGGCGAAACCAATTGTCGGTTGAAGTGAGGAACTCTGCGTTCTGTTCATCGACCGGACGCTCCGCCTTCAACTCGATTCCATGGGTCCGGACTTTTTTGCGGTGCACAAGATTACTGCCGCAATCCGCGATGAAGGCGTCGCCTTGAAATTCCTCGGGAAAAGCGTTGCCGCGATAGATCGTCACGCCGGTGGCGGCGGTAAAATAACCGGACGGCTTTCCGCCTCCTTCGATTGGGCCGGACACTTTGCCGGCCACACGCCATTGCGTGCGAATGACCCGCCACGGCTCGTCAGGACTGGTGCGATAAACTGGGGCAGCCCCGCCATCGACCGCGATCTCAACCAACGCTTTGGGCATCGCGTAGAATGGATTTCGCGCGGCGTAACGGTCTTCGTACATGAGCGTCTGAATGTGGCTGCTGTTGCTGCAAACGAACTTGCGGCCCCGGCTGTCGAAACTCAGCCCATGCTGGGCGCCGCCGCTCTCCGCCCGCATGGTGAGCGTGCGCGGATCGAAGGAAAAATCCCGGCCCCGAAGCTCCAGCAGTTTGGCCGAAGGTGCGTTGACCGAAGTGATGGAACCGCCATTCGGTCCTGTGGCGCCATGAATTCTGTTATCCAGCCCCCAGGTGAAGCTGTTGGGCAAGGCCTGCACATTCAGCCGCTCCACTCCTTTGGCAAACCCGGTGAAGACGATTTTCTTCTCGTCCGCCACGCCATCGCCATTTTGATCTTTGAAATAAAATATGTCCGGTGTCGCCGCTACAAAGATGCCGCCTTTGTAACAAATCACGGCCGTCGGCCAGGGCAATTCGTCGGCGAACACGCTGTCTTTGTCGAAGCATCCGTCGCCGTCGGTATCTTCCAATAAACGGATGCGGCCCAATTTCTCCTGCCGCCGCTCGGAGTAATCGCACATCTCGACGACGAACAGCCGTCCATTCTCATCGAACGCCAATGCGATGGGATCCATGACCCGTGGCTCGGCGGCCACAAGTTCCAGATGAAAGCCCGGTTTGATGCGGAACGTGGAGAGGACTCTTTCCGGTTCTGTCGGTGGAATACGCGGAAGATCCTTCGGATCGGCTTCCGGCTCGGCGGCGGGATGAGTCCAAACTGCGAGAGCCAAGGCCATCAGCGTGGCCAGAAGGTGCCGCCAGGAACTCATGGGCGGTATGATGATCAGGGAGATCGTCAAACGCAAGCATAGGGGCGCGGGCGTCTCGCCCGCCGGCGCGGCGATACGCTGAAAGTTTCGAGATTTTTCAACACGGCTCCTCGGTGAGAAGCTTTTGCGGGCGGGACGCCCGCGCCCCTTTTTAGGGCGCCTCATAAACCACACGCCCGTCCAGGAGGGTCATCTGCACGCGGGTCTTTTCAATTTCGGCTGGAGCAATCTTGAAGATGTCCCGATCGAGAATGACCAGGTCGGCAAGCTGGCCCGGAGCGATCGTGCCTTTCACGCCTTCAGCAAATTCGGCGTAGGCGGAACCCAGCGTGTAAGCGCGCACCGCTTCTTCAACAGTGATCTTCTGTTCCGGCACCCACCCGTTCGGATGTTTGCCATCCAGAGTGCGGCGCGTCACGGCGGCGGCGATGCCTTGCAGGGGATCGAGCGGTGCGACCGTCCAATCGGAACCGAAAGCCAGCGCCACTCCGGCATCGAGCAAGGAACGGAAAGCATAAGTGCCTTGACAACGTTCCTTGCCGATTCGCTTTTCAGCCCAGCGTCCATCATCCGCGGCGTGATAGGGTTGCATGGAAGCAATGACACGCCCGCTGGCAAAGCGGACGATGTCCTGCCTGCGCAAATGCTGTGCGTGCTCGATGCGAAAGCGGCGGTCGCGCTGACTGTTGGTTTTAATGATATGCTCGAAGATGGCGAGCATTTGGTGGTTGGCCTTGTCGCCGATGGCATGGACCATCACTTGCAGGCCGGCGCGATCCGCCTCTTGCACACGCTTGAGCATTTCACCTTCGGGAAACATTTCATCCGCAGGCAGGCCGTGGGAATCGGGAGAGTCGTTGTAAGGCTCGAAGAAAAGGGCCGTGGTGGAGCCAAGACTGCCGTCGGAGAAACCTTTCAGCCCGCCGATGCGAAGCATGTCATTGCCAAAGGCCGCGCGAACTCCGGTGATTGCCAGCCGCTCCCACCTGGACAACGGCGAGATGGCGTAGATGCGGGTTCTAAGTTCCCCACGCTGGAGCAACGTCTGATAAACACCCACGTCTGCGCCTGCGGACATGTCCTGCACGCTGGTCACGCCGAGACGTGCGGCATGTTCGGTGGCAGCTTTTGCGGCGGCGAGTTTATCTTCGAAACTGGAAGCGGGGATGATTTTGTAAACCAAACTCATGGCCGCGTCTTTGAGCAAACCCGTCGGCTCGCCGGTCTTTTGGTCGCGAACAATCAGACCGCCGTCAGGATCTTTGGTCGCACGAGTTATCCCGGCCAATTTCAGAGCAAGACTGTTGGCCAGGGCCATGTGGCCATCGAGCCGGCTCACGAACACCGGTGTGTTGGTGGTGGCCGCATCGATGAGTTCCTTGGTGGGAAGTGGTGTCCCTGGCCAGCGTTCATGATCCCAATCTCCGCCAGTAATCCATCGCCCGCGCGGAACTGTTTCGGCGAAACGGCGGAGGCGCTCGGAGAATTCCTGCGGCGTGCCGGCATCACGGAGGTCCACCTGGGAAAGTTGAAAACCGCCGGAGAGAAAATGGACATGAGCATCATTGAAGCCGGGTACTACGAGTCTGCCCCTGGCATTGATGACGCGTGTGCCTGGTCCAACCAGTTTACGCACTTCGGTGCTCGTCCCCACGACAGCAATTCGGTTCCCGGAAACCCCGATGGCCTCAGCCCATGGACGGTTTGTGTCCATGGTGCGAACCCCGGCATCGAGAATGACGAGATCGGCGGCAACGGGACTTTGAGCAACGGTGTCGTTCATAATCATCAGAGCGGTGATGGCCATGGCAAAAGCCGTTTTCATTCAGACCAAGGTATGGGGCAACAGTCTGAATTGTCACGAATGAGATGCGGATGGCATCGCGGCAGCCAGCGCGCCAACGACGACGAGACTGGGCTCTTCCGGGTTTGGATCAGTGACACGTCAACCCACCACCGGCGAGCGTCAATCTGCCTGGTTCCTGCGTCTCCTCGGCTTTTCCGCGGGTGGCTTGGAGCCCGGCGGCAGAATGCCCAGACCGATCAAACCATCCAACTCCGCTGGAGGGTAGGTCAGATTAGGGAAGAGAGAGCGCAAGGCCGGAAGTGTGCTGGCCGTGGCGATGACCTCGCGTTCACCGATTTTGGCGCGGCCTGCAATTTTGAACTGAACAAAGTGACTCGGCTCAAATTGCGCCGGGATCGTTACTTTGAGAGTCGTGTTTGTCTTTTTCTCCTCGACCACGGCGTTCTCGATGGCCACGTCCGCGCCAAGACCATCCAGCGAAAGGTTGATGGGACCATTGTAGTCATACCGCGTCGCCGTGACTTTGATTTCGATGTTGCCGCCATTCGTTCCGTGAACCTTCTCCTGTTCGACGCTCAAGGCAAAGCCGGGTTGAAACGGCTCGATCTCCACGCGATAAGCCAGGTTGGGGGCACCCCGGCGGTTCAGTTCCTCGACAAGCAGCCGGTAAATGCCCGCTTCCTTGAATGTGTTGGTGATGCTTCCCTCGTCCGCGCCGGTCACGTTGGCCTGCGTGAGCTTCGAGCCATCGGCCTTCTCCAACTCCATAAACACATCGCAGGGAGAACCCAGGCTGCGGGTTTTGGCTTGAAAAATCAGGCGCTGATCCTTTTTCGCTTCGAACTGAAACAGGTCGCGGTCTTTGTCCTTCTCGAAACGCCCGTTAACGGCTGTGGGCAAAATGACTTGTTGAGCTGCATTGGTGGTATCGTTCGGCTCCTGCTCCAGCACGTCCGGGATTTCGCTGCCGAAGACGGACACAAATTCCGAGTCCTGGCCGCGCGGATATTTTGTCCCGATGGACACACGAGTTGCTCCTGCCGGCAAACAAAGCGCCACGGGCTGCAAATCGTCGCCCGCGCCGCTGAGAATTTTGAACCTGGTTTTCGTTCCAGTCGCAGCCGCCAACGGAAAGGCGCAGGATGCCAATGGAAAATCACCAAGCCGCACGCGATAGCGATATTGCGGGCCGCCTTGATAGTTCATATCGCGCACCTCGATGAAGAATTCGCCTGTGACCGGCGCCTTGAACTGAAAGCGCGCGTCACGTCCAAGACCCGGGTCATCATCGCAGTAGGCCAGTTCCCGGCCGTTGGCGTCCAGCAAGCGCATGACCGGATCGGCGCGTGAGCCGATCCGTTGAGCCACCACTTCCGCCGTCACACGCTGGCCTTTCCTGGCCGAAAACTTATAGTAATCGAAGCTCACTTCGTCGCATGCTCCATCCACGGCCACGGGCAGTTTCACGCTCTGCGCCACCGCGATGGTTTTGTTGCTGGCGCTCTCCGCGACACTCGGCAGGTCATCGATCAGGAACAGGCACAGGCTGGAGATTCCGTTGGTTGCGATCAGACGCACCGCTCCGATTCCTGGGGGCGTGTCTTTTTCAACAGCGAGCTCGAATGTTGCCCTCTCTGTCTCGTTGCTTTTAAGAACCGTCTTCGCCGGAAAACTTGTCCAGAGCCCGGTCGCGCCTGTGAGGTTTTCGCCGACAAAACTTACGTGAGTGGATTTACCAGCGGGCGCTGCTCCGGGCAGGGCATATTGGATGACAGGAGTCTGAGCAACGACGGAAAATGCCAGCAGACCAGCAGCGGAAGCGGTCGCAGCAGTCAGGTTCATGAGCAGGATTTCACCATGAACGGAGCAGGAAACGAAGTATATATCGATTGCCTAAAGTAATTTCCGAAAAGGTGGGCGACGCTCTGCTGGGCGTTGCGGCAAACCGGCAGGTTTGCCCCACCTTTTCGGAAATTACTTTTGGCAATCACTCTAAACTCAGCGCGCGTGTCTTTCCGGTTACGCCATCACTCCCATGACGGGCTTGCCGTCGGAAATCAACACCGGGCGATCGCCCACCGCGCGCACTTCCGTATGCGGATCGACCCCGAGCAGATAATAAATCGTCGCTGCCAGATCATCCGGGCGCACCGGATTTTCTGCGGGATAGGAAGCTGTCTTGTCCGAAGCTCCGTAAATGAAGCCTCGCTTGACGCCGGCGCCGGCCAGCAAGGTGGTATAGCACTGCGGCCAGTGGTCGCGGCTGGCGTTGTCGTTGATCCGGGGCGTGCGGCCGAACTCGCCCATCCACACCACCAGCGTCGATTCCAGCAATCCACGTTCTTCAAGATCATTCAACAACGTTGGCAGGGTCTGATCGGTGATGGGCAAATGATATTTCGGTATGATGTTATACATCCGCGTGTTGTTGAAGCCGTGCGTGTCCCAACCCCCGGATTCCGTGCTCTGCCCGCCAATGTTGTTGGAGAAATAAACGGTCACGAACTTCACGCCGGTCTCCACCAGGCGGCGCGCCAGCAGGCAACCCTGGCCGTAGGTAGTGCGTCCGTAAGCTTCGCGCACTTTGGCCGGCTCCGCGGAAAGATCGAACGCCGTCCGCAGTCGAGGCGAATTGAGCATGGCCAGCGCCTTCTCATAGTACGCATCCAGCCCCTGCGCCGTCGCGGAGAAATCCAGCAGCCGGGATTGCCGATCGATGATTTTCTGGAGTTCGCGCCGCTGTTCCAGCCGCTCCAGGGTCAGGTTCGAAGGCAAACTCAGCTCTGGCAGGCTGAAGTTGGAATCATTCGGGTCCTGGGTGAAGAAAAACGGGTCGTGGCGCTTGCCCAAAAAACTGGCGTGCTGGCCGGGTGTGATCGAGCCATCCGCAATCGTGTGCGGATACGAAACGAACGTCGGCAGATCGTCCTTCACCGGCGCAAATTTGTCCACGACCGAGCCGTAGGCGGGAAATAATTCGGGCGAATCGCGCAGGCGCTGGTCGTCGGTCGCTGGCGCGTGGCCACTGAGGGCGTAATAGCCTGCCGAGTTGTGGTTCTTCATGGTGTGGTGCATCGAGCGGATGAGCGTCACCTTGTCCATGATTTTGGCAGTGCGCTCCAATCCTTCGCACACGTGAAGACCGGGCATGCTGGTGGGAACGCCGTTGAGCGGGCCGCGATAGGCTTCCGGCGCGTCCGGCTTGCGATCGAACATGTCGATGTGGCTCGGCCCGCCCCATTGGAACAGGAAGATGACCGATTTGACGCGTGCCTTCGGCCCCTTGCCCTTGGCCTCGGCCCGCAGCAAGTTTGGCACGGTTAACCCCAGCAGACCCATGCCGCCGACTTTGAGCAACGTGCGGCGAGAAAGTCTCAATGCATGGAAGTCGGCGCAGGCAGAATAATGATTTGGAGAACTCATGGAATCCTTCATTTTCTTAACACAAACTCCTTCGCATTGAGCAGCGCCCAAGTCACGTCCTCGAGCGCGTGCCGCCGATCCTTGGCCTTTTCCAATAAAGCCACCGCTTCCTTCGTTTCCTTTGATGTTGGCGGGCGGCTGAGTGCCGTCCAGTAAAGCTCCTCGATCATGCCGGCATCCGATTTGCCGGAGACAAGCAGTTTCGAAAGGCGATTGCCTTCTTCGGTGAGAAGATCGTTGATGGTCGGCCCACTGATCAATTGAAAAGCCTGCCCCATGCTGGTGTCCATCGAACGCTCGCATTCGCAAGTCAGCAATCGCTGCGGCTTGCCGAAGACTTCCAGGAACTGATCGCCGGCACTGGGCTTCTTCTCGCGTTTTCGCACGGCCAGCACGCCCGGCACCTGGGTGGCACGCATTCCGACCGGATAGCCGTTAAAATGCGACCGCACGCCCGCCACCTGATTCTGCGCATCCAGCAGTTGCTCGGCACCAAGACGCCGGACCAAGGCGTGGGAGAAGTTCATCTCGTCGTCGAGGTTGGTGTCATTCGGCGCCGCCGACAGTTGGTAGGTGCGCGAATTCATGATCCGGCGGATGATGTGGCGCATGTCGAAGTTGCTTTTGGCGAAATCTTCCGTCAGCGCGTCCAGCAAGGACGCAATGCTGGGCGGATTGGTCGGACGGAAATCGTCGATGGGCTCCACAAGGCCGCGACCCATCAGGTGGTACCAGATGCGATTGACCTGGGATCGGGCGAAGAGAGGATTAGCCGGACTGGTGAGCCAGTCGGCCAATGCGTTCAATCGGTTCTCCTCAGGATGCGTGCCGCGTGTGGCGTGCTGCGTGACCGGACCGCCACTGCCCAGAAACCGAGAGTTCGCCGGCTTGCCAGTCTTGGGATTGGTGACTTCACCCTTGCGGCCGGCCCAAATGACTTGCTCCCCATTGAACTCGTGCGTGTCGAGTCCGTCCTGGCGCCGGTTCTCCAGAACTTTGTATTGCACGCGCGCGAAAACATCCGCCCAGTCGTAATAGTCGGCCTGGGTCCAGCGGTCGAATGGATGGTTGTGGCACTTGGCACATTGCAAACGCGTGCCCAGGAAAAGCTGCGCCGTGGACTCCGCTCGCGTCACTGGATCGCGCAAGGCCCGATAGTAGTTGGCGGCCGGATTTTGATAGGTGCTGCCTTGCGCGGTCAGCAATTCACGCACGAACTGATCGAGCGGTTTGTTCTCAGCAATGCTCTGGCGAATCCAGCGATGGAAGGCCTGGACACCTTTGCGGTCCAGGACCTTTTCCTCGTTTCGCAACAAGTCTGCCCACTTCAGGGCCCAAAAATCGGCGAACTCAGGACGTTCCAGCAGCCGGTCGATGAGCCGCGACCTTTTATCGCGTCGCGGATCGGCCACAAAAGCGCGCGCTTCCTCAGCAGTAGGCAGAATGCCGAGCAGATCCAGATAAGCCCGCCGCACGAATTCATTATCCGTGCATCCCGCGGATGGATTCATGCGCAGCGTGCGGAGCTTGGCCAGGACATGTTCATCGATGTAGTTATGGGAGGGAACGTTCTTCCAGACGAAATCGGGCCGCGCCGCAATGAATGCCAGGCGCACGGGTACCTGCTGGTCCAGGTAGCGCACCAGCACCGTTGTCTCGCCCGCCCTGGCGGCGCTTACCAGGCCATCGTGGCTGACGGTGGTGAACGGATTTGCCGGGTCGTAAACCGCGAGCGAATTGAGATTGCGCCTGCTGCCGTCCGATAAGACCGCCTGCACGCGGAGTTGCACCTGATGGGTGGGAGCAGTGAGAATGGCTTCCCGCGGCTCCACCTCAAGCCGCTCCAGCCGGGCTGCGGTCTGCGCATCATCTCTCAGACCTTCCGCGATCCACTGCCGGAGAATGGCGTACTCCTCGGAGTCTTTGCGAAACCGGAGCCCGCCTTCATGAGCGATCTGCGTCGTGGCTTTGAGCAAAATGAGACTTTGGTCCGGCTCGGCGGGATTGGCGCGGCGGCCAAACATGTCGCGAGTGAGGACTTTGATATCCCATTCGGGATCTTCACCGCGCAACGACAACTTGAATCCAGCTTTGCCGTTGGCGTTGCCGTGGCAGGTGCCCATGTTGCAGCCGGCCTTGGAGAGCACCGCCATGACATCGTTGCGGAAGGAAACGTCGCCAGCGGAAGCGACATCCCTCGCCGCCGCCAGCGCCAGGCACCAAAGGCAAAACCGCGCGCTGAGGATGACTTTCCCAGCTCGTGACGGATGCAGCAGCATGGTTCTTAAGAGCGTCTTCAGGCCATTTAGACTGAAAAGCACGGCATCAGCTTCAACCCGACTTGGCTGTAATCGGCTTACGGCGATGTGGCCTTTCTTGAACTCTCCGCCAGCGCGCGCGCCAGGTCGCAGATGAGATCGCCTTTCCGCCCGCGTCCGGCCGCATCGGCGATCTCGTTGCGCGCCAGAGCATCCTTGCCCGCCACTTCGTAAAGGAGACCCACGTAAAAGTGGGCGTGAGCCACATCGCGTCTGGCGCTCTCATCCTTGGAATTGTCCGCCGTTGACAAGACTTCCTCCGGCCTGGTTTTGCCAGCATAGCACGCATAAACCTGCTCCAGGTACGGGCGCGGATCTTTGCCCGGAGGCAACAACGAGGCCTGCGCTTTCTCAAGCCCTTCCAAACGCGCCACGCAGGCGAAATGCCAGAGCGTGTGCTCGATGTCGTTGGTGTTGATGCGATAACATTGCTCGAACTGGCGGCGGCCCTCGTTGTAGCGGCCAAGATAATAAAATGCGATGCCACGCTGCCAATGATGCGGCTCGTTCTTCGGCACGAGCGTCAGATAGCGATCGAAGTCCGCCAGCGCCTCCTCGAAATGGCCCAGACGCAGGTGCAGCGCGCCGCGCAATTGACAGCAACCAGAATGTTTCGGCTGCAGCTTCAGCACTTCATTGAAATCGGCAAGGGCAGGCTCGGAGCGGCCCTCGTAGTCATGGACCCGGCCGCGATTGTAATAAGCAATGTGGTTCGACGGATCGGCAGCGATGGCCCGTGTGAAAAGCGCGATGGCGCCAGGAAGATCCCGTTTTTTGAACGCGGCATTGCCCTGCTTTACCAATTCCTCGCTCTTGGGGTCGGCGGCCAGAACGCACGCGGCGGAAAGACACAACACATACCAAAGAGGCGAGAACAACGAACAGAGGCGTGCAAGCGCGCAAGCGTGGAAGCGCGGGAACGCGGGAAGTGCGCCTTGGTCCATCGAGAGGGATTCGGACGCGACGTTACCTGGTAGAAGCACTGGCAGGCGGCACATACGGTTTCGGCTGGGCTTTCTCCCATTCCTCCCTGCTCACCTTTTTGGCCTCGTGCAGGAAGACAAACGTGCCTTTCTTGTTGCCCACGACCACATCGGGCAGGGCATCGCCATTGATGTCGCCCGCGACGACTTGCGTGCCGATCCCCGAGTTGTCATCGATGAGGTAAGGAATGAAATCCACGCTCTTGTCCGCGCCGCGCACGAGTTTAAACCAGTAAAGGACGGCCGGCGCATTGGGCTCGGCGTCGCCGGTTGGGCCGTGCGCCCAAATTCGTTTGCCGGTGACGATGTCCTTCAACCCATCGCCATCCATATCGATGAGGTCTACCGCGTGGAGTTGGGCGAACTTGACGCCGTACTTGTTTTCGCGCGGTTCCTTGTTCATGAAGATGTGTTGCTCGAATTTAGGCGAGCCGTTCTCGTCCTTCTGGGCGAGTTGTTCGTACCACGCCAGGCCATAGCCGTGGGCGGCGAGGCTTGTGATCACATCATTGCGCCCGTCTCCATTGACATCGTAGGCATACATATGCGCGCTGCCGGCGCCCGGAGCAAAGGCGACTTTGTGGTTTTTCCATGCCGGATCGCCGTCCAGGGAAGCGGGTTGTTCCCACCAGCCGTTCATTTCCAGGATGTCGAGTTTGCCGTCGCCATTCACGTCGCCAACGCCCAGGCCGTGAGTGAACCGCTGCCATTTGCCTTTGAGCGTGATGGGATGGAACTCCCCGTTGGCGGTTGGATTGGCCCAGTTCGGTGTGATGTATCCAAAGTAGCCGCCGGAGTTGCAGACAATCTCAGGCTTGCCATCGCCTGTTAAATCGAGCCATTGGGGCGATTCATTATCGACGACATCGAAGACCACGTGGCGCTTCCAATGGCCCCCGCTTCCCTGAGGATTCTCATACCACGAAGCGTCCTTACCCGGAAATCCGTAGATAAGAATGTCCGTCCAGCCATCTTTGTTGAAGTCGTGTGTGAAAGCAAAGAAGTTGTCGGAATAGGCATTCTCTTTGCCGAGGAGGCCCTGGAAGCCGGGCACCTTCACCCGCGTCATCGCCCCGAGTTTCAGGTCGAACGTGGTCGTGGCGGGATAATATTCGTGACGATTCTTGAAATCCGGCCCTTCCCACCAGTATGGGCCGGAGACGATGTCCATCTTGCCGTCTTTGTTGAAGTCTCCGTAATTGGCCCCCTCACTCCAGAACTGATCGCTGAGTTGGATCTTTTTGAACGTATGAATGGTGTAATCACCGGCCGAAGCAGCCAAAGCCGCGCACAACAAACCCGGCAGAGCGAAGGAGATCTTGATCATGCTTAATCTAAGGCAAAGCTGTTCGGCGCGGTCAAGCCATGTTTCGCGCCCATCCGGGACACTGCCGGCCCCGGGCCCTTGCGGGAGAAATGCGGACCAGGCAATACACCCCATGGCGCGAAATAATTTTTGTTGGCAAACGGTTGATCCGTCAGGCAATACTCCGCGTATCGATATGCTGAAAAATAAATCCTGGTTTTGGAGGATTCTCCTCGGTGCGGTTGTTTGTTTTGCCTGCGTTTCACCTGTGTTTGCCAGCGAAGCGGATATCGTCATCCCCGATCTGGCCCAAGTGAAATTTGACGGTCTGGGCGGTGTCAGCGGCGTTACGCTGATGTATTTAGGCCTCGTGATTTGCCTGATTGGCGCCGCGTTCGGAGTGGTGCAATACACGCAGACAAAAAACCTGCCCGTGCATGAGTCCATGCGCAACGTGTCTCACACCATCTGGGAGACGTGCAAAACGTACCTCCTGACACAGGGGAAATTCCTTGCCATCCTTTGGGCGTTGATCGCGGCCTGCATGGTTTATTATTTCGGCTTTCTGACCGAGCACAAAGACGCCAGCGGTCAACCGACATCGGCGGGCCATGTGGCCTTCAATGTCATCGTTATCCTCCTGGCCTCCGTTCTTGGCATCCTCGGTTCGTATGGCGTGGCGTGGTTTGGCATCCGCATCAACACGGTCTCCAACTCGCGCACCGCGTTCTCCGCGCTGAAGGGCAACCCGCTGGCGACGCTGAGCATTCCGCTGCGTTCCGGCATGAGCGTGGGCCTGTTGCTCGTCGCCGTGGAATTATTCTTCATGATCTGCATCCTGGTTTTTCTGCCGCGAGAACTGGTTGGCCCGTGTTTCATCGGTTTTGCCATCGGCGAATCGCTGGGCGCCTCCGTGCTCCGCATCTGTGGGGGCATCTTCACGAAGATCGCGGACATCGGGTCCGACCTGATGAAGATCATCTTCAAGCTGCCGGAAGACGACCCGAAAAACCCCGGTGTCATCGCTGATTGCACGGGAGATAACGCCGGTGACTCGGTTGGACCGACCGCAGACGGCTTTGAAACCTACGGGGTGACGGGCGTGGCGTTGATCGCCTTCCTGGCCCTGGCCCTGGCAGCGACTCCGGCCATCGTGGCGACGCTCATCATCTGGTTGTTCGTCATGCGCGCGCTGATGATCGTGACCTCGCTGGCTTCCTACTTCGTGAATGAAGCCATCAGCAAGGCGAAGTTTGGCCGCCAGAAAGACTTCGACTTCGAGGCCCCGCTCACGCACCTCGTCTGGATTACTTCGGCGGTGTCCATCGCCGTTACCTTCGTCGCCAGCAAACTGCTGCTTGGCGATTTCAAGGATGCCACCGGCATAGCGCGACCGGATCTGTGGTGGGTGCTTTCCATCATCATCAGTTGCGGCACGGTGGCGGGCGCGCTGATTCCTGAATTCACCAAGATCTTTGTCAGCACGACATCCCGGCACGTCCGCGAAGTGACGAACTGTTCCAGGCACGGCGGCGCATCGCTGAATATCCTTTCCGGCTTCGTGGCGGGTAATTTTTCTGCGTTCTGGATGGGACTGGTCATTACGGTGCTGATGTTCACCTCCTATTATTTCTCGCAGAACGCGGCGCTGATGGCGCTCATGCCGGCCAAATTTGCTTTCGCGGCGCCGATTTTCGCCTTCGGCCTGGTAGCGTTCGGTTTCCTCGGAATGGGACCGGTGACCATCGCCGTCGATAGCTACGGTCCGGTTACCGACAACGCGCAATCGGTTTACGAGTTGAGCCAAATCGAGGCGCGCAAGGGGATCAAGGACGAGATCAAGGAAAAGTTCGGGTTTGAACCCGATTTTGAAAACGCCAAGTACCAGCTCGAAAAAGGCGATGGCTCGGGCAATACCTTCAAAGCCACCGCCAAGCCCGTGCTCATCGGAACAGCGGTCGTCGGCGCGACCACCATGGTATTCGGCATCATTATTTTGCTGGAGAACCTGTTCGGGAATGTGATCCCCAAGCTGAGCATTGTACAACCTGAAGTGATTCTCGGCCTCATCGTGGGCGGCTCGGTGATCTATTGGTTCACGGGCGCATCCTGTCAGGCCGTCGTGACCGGCGCCTATCGGGCGGTGGTTTACATCAAAGAGAACATGAATCTCAGCGCCACAACCGCTTCGGAAAAAGACAGCAAGGAAGTGGTCCGCATCTGCACGGTGTATGCGCAGAAAGGCATGTGGAACATCTTCATTGTGGTGTTTTGTTTTGCGCTGGGGTTGCCGTTTTTCAATCCCTACTTCTTCATCGGCTACCTGATTGGCATCGCATTCTTCGGTTTGTTCCAGGCCATCTTCATGGCCAACGCTGGCGGCGCATGGGACAACGCCAAAAAGATTGTGGAAGTGGACCTCCGCCAGAAGGGCACCGAATTGCACGCCGCCACCGTCGTAGGCGACACGGTTGGCGACCCGTTCAAGGACACTTCCTCCGTGGCGCTCAACCCTGTGATCAAATTCACCACGCTCTTTGGACTGTTAGCCGTGGAAATTGCCGTGACGATGACAAATCAAAATGTGAAGACCGGCATTGGCCTGGTGTTCTTCGCGATTGCGCTCATCTTCGTCTATCGTTCCTTCTACGCCATGCGAATTCCTGACGAACCCACCGGCACCGAAGGCAGGGCCATTCTGCCGCACGACACCCGCCATACCCACCTGGGCTCTCAGGATCGTGACCAGAACGTTTTGACGAAATAGGACTGTCTGATTGGAAATCCTGGCGGAGCTGATTCATCCGCAGATCGTCCATTTCGGCCATAAAGGCATTGGCTGGCAGGAACTCTGATGAACTCCTGATACTCGTGTGTTGCCTTGTCATGACGCCATCGCGTAGGTTGTCCGTTCTTTAGATGACGGCTATGGATAAACGTCCGGTTCGAGTCGGTCTGATCTCCTTGGGCTGCGCCAAGAATCTGGTGGATGCCGAGATCATGCTCGGCTCGCTGCTTCAGGGCGGCGTGGAAATTACCAACGACGCGGCGCAAGCGGACGTGATGATCGTGAACACCTGCTCGTTCATCGATGCGGCGCAGGAAGAGAGCGTTGATACCATCCTGCAGTCAGCCGCACTGCGCGAGGCCAGGAATCGAGGCCAGGGATTGATTGTATCCGGCTGTCTGCCTCAGCGTTTCCGCGAGGAATTGCCAAAACTCCTGCCGGAAGTGGATGCCTTCATGGGCATCGATCAAGTGGCGCAAGTGACGGACATCGTCCATCAAGCAGTTCAACGCCGCCGGGAGCGGGTGGCGCGAAAAAGCTCAAAGCTCAAAGCTCAAAGTTCAAAGTCGAAGATTCTCGACCGTCTTTCAGATTTGGAGAGCAGTGACGAAAAAGTGGCCGGGGATGAAAAGGGCCTGGCGCTTCTGACGCAACATTCACCACGCACCACGCAATCAAGTACACCTCCACTCGTCGAGGTTCATGCCCGCCCCAATTACATCCCGGACTTTGCCACGCCGCGTTTTCGGCTGACGCCGCGGCATTTTGCCTACGTGAAGATTGCCGAGGGCTGCAACCATCCTTGCAGCTTCTGCATCATTCCCCGCATGCGCGGCTCCCATCGCAGTCGCCAGCAAGCCGATATCGTCCAGGAGGCAAAGCAACTCATCGCCGACGGCGTCAAGGAGTTGAATCTGATCTCGCAGGACTCGACTTACTATGGACTGGATTTGCGACCCAACCACAGCCGCGCCATTTCCTCTCCGGAGAAATTCAAAAGCGCCGCCAGGTCGCTGCCGGCAGGGGCCACGACGCTCTGCGCGCTCTTGCGCAAACTCAACGAGTTGCCCGGCGATTTCTGGATCCGCCTGCTTTATACGCATCCGGCCCACTGGACGGATGAATTGATCCAGACCATCGCCGAGTGCCCGAAGGTCGCGCGCTATGTGGACATCCCCCTGCAGCACATCCACGAAAACATGCTGACACGGATGCGGCGCGAGACTTCGCAGCAATACATTGTGGACCTCATCAAGAGGATTCGCGCTGGCATCCCTGGCATCGCGCTGCGCACAACGTTTATCGTTGGCTTCCCTGGCGAAACAGAAGCGTGTTTCCAAACGCTTCTGGACTTCATCCGCCAAACCAGGTTCGAGCGGCTGGGCGTGTTCACCTACTCCCGCCAGGAAGGCACGATCGCCGGCAGGATGGAGGATCAACTCTCGGCAAAAATCAAAAAGCAACGCCGTGACCACGCCATGGCCGCCCAGCACGAAGTGGCGGTGCAAGTCTCCCAATCCTTCGTCGGCCGCACTATCAAGGTTTTGGTCGAGAAGGAGGCCAAGGCCAACGACTTGAAACGCGCCAATGTATTTTCCTGGGAGCACGGCTTGATTCGCGATGGTGAAACTCCAAATTCACAACTCGCAACCCGAAATTTCCTGGTGGCTCGCAGCGAGGCCGACGCTCCCGACATTGATGGACGGGTGTATGTGCGAGGTCCGCTGCCACTGGGCGAGTTCGCACCCGTGAAAGTCATTGGCCACACCGATTACGACTTGATTGCTGAACCGGCCTGACGCCTCATTGCAGCCGAGATGCGAGATGCATTCAACCCAACATGCCCGAACTACAACCAACCGAAGTTAAGCCAGGCGGTCCGCGCGACCTCGCCTGCAGCGGCCAATGCGAGACCCGGAACGCGACACGCGCAACCGGCATGAATTTGCCCAACAAACTGACCGTCTCTCGCTTGCTGCTGACGCTGGTTTTCATCGTCATCATGCTTTCGAGGATGCCTTTCCACGAGACCATTGCCCTGGTCTTGTTCATTGTTGCGAGCCTGACCGACTATTTCGACGGGCATATCGCGCGGCGCGACAAACTCATCACCAACTTCGGCATCCTCATGGATCCGCTGGCGGACAAGATCCTGGTCTGCTCGGCCTTCATCGCCTTTATCGATCTGGAGCTAATGCCTGCGTGGATGGTAATCATCGTCGTGGCGCGCGAACTGGCCATTACGGGTCTGCGCCTGCTGGCGGCTTCCAAGCAGGTGGTACTGGCCGCGGAACGCTACGGCAAGCACAAGACCATTTCGCAAGTGGTCGCCATCATTTCGATGTTGGTCTTGATGAGTTATGAGCAATGGGGCGCGCCGGGACGATTGATCTTTGGCTTCGAACTGTTGGGCCGTCCGTGGGTGGTCTGGTTCACACATCTCTCCCAATGGGTCACGGTGATGCTGACGTTTGTCTCCGGCACATTGTATCTCTGGCGCAATCGCCAATTGTATCTGAACGATCTTTGAGGCATCGTCGATGATGTGGAAGAAATCTCAGGTGCGATGCTTGGCTCTTTCTTTGCAGGTTGGGAAATTGTCTTAATTCTCGCCGTCGTCTTGATTCTATTCGGAGCGAAGAAACTACCGGAGCTTGCGCGGGGAGAACCTTCGGATGAAACGGAGAAAACGTTGCGCACCCTGACTGAGAGTCTTACCCTTTGGTTAGCCCAAGGCTTCGGCGTCGGAAGAATCCCGTTTGGTCCTGGCACATTCGGTTCTCTGGTGGGCTTAATTTGGTTTGCGCTATTGCTCCAAACGGGAAACTGTTGGCTCTATTTAGCAGGCGCTCTGTGCGGGTTGGCCCTTACAGTCTGGCTTTGTGGCGCTGCCGAAAAGATCCTGAAGCAAACCGATCCAGAGTCTGTGGTCCTCGACGAAATCGCTGCTTTGCCAGTTTGTTTTCTGCCATGGGTCGTCGGTGAGTGGTTTCGCAATTTCGAACTGCCGGCAGTGGAGAGCTTCTTCAACGCCCGCACTTGGGGACAGACCGCGGTTCTCTTTGTCCTCTTTCGGCTGTTCGATATTCTCAAACCCTGGCCGCTTCGCCAAAGCCAGCGCTTACCCGGCGGCTGGGGCGTGACCATCGACGATGTGCTCGCGGCCATCTACGTCGCCCTTATCTCTTTGCCGTTCGTCTTTAATCCGCCCGCCTCTTCACTCCCTTAGCGAAACCATTCAGTTGCTCTTCGGGAGCGCGGGCGTCTCGCCCGCAATTTTCGGCGTCCCGCCGAAAACTCTCGCACGTCGAACGCGCGCACAAGTTCGGTGAGGTGTCCGACGCTTCAAACCCACCGGCGGGACGCCGATGGGAGCGACCGGGACGGTCGCGCTCCCTTCACCTGCCCCACGGCTGACTTGCAATTTTTCCTGTACTTTCTTTCCTTGCGGTTTTGCAGCACAAATAGTTCATGGCAGCATCGGTTCCATTATTGGCCCTCGTCGAAATAAGCAAACGTTACGAGTCACTTGATGGCGCGCCGCCACTCGACGTTTTGCGCGGAGTAACATTCGACATCGCTGGCGGGGAATCGATTGCCATCGTCGGCCCCTCGGGTTCAGGCAAGAGCACGCTGCTGAACATCATTGGCACGCTCGACCGACCCACATCCGGCCGGGTGAAGTTGGAGGGCAATGATCTGAGCCAACTCAACGACGTGCAATTGGCTGCTGTCCGCAATCGTCAAATTGGATTTGTTTTCCAATCTCACTATCTCCTGCCCCAATGCACTGTTTTGGAAAACGTGCTCGTTCCGACGCTGGCTGATTCCGACCGAAGCCTCAGAGACGGTGCTGAGGAACGGGCCCGCAAACTTCTTCAACGTGTCGGCCTTGGAGAGCGCCTTGGGCATCGGCCCGGCCAGCTTTCTGGCGGCGAACGTCAGCGGGTGGCCGTAGTACGGGCCTTAATCAATCAACCCAAACTGTTGCTCGCCGACGAACCCACCGGCTCCCTCGACCGTGTGTCGGCCGACGAACTGGGCCAATTGCTCGTGCAGTTGAATCGCGAACAGAACATTACGCTCATCGTCGTCACGCACGCCCAGGATTTGGCCAAACGCATGCGTCGCGTTCTCGAATTGCGCGACGGAAAGCTCTTGCAGCAGTGACCGCTCGCACGCTCATTCTCCGCAGCCTTCGTTTCCATGCTCGGGCACATCTGGGCGTCGTGCTCGGTGCGGCCGTGGGTAGCGCCGCGCTCATCGGAGCGCTCGTGGTTGGCGATTCGGTTCGGGGAAGCCTGCGCGAGATGGCGCTGCAACGCCTGGACGGGATTGAGTACGCTGTGGCGCCTGCAGATCGGTTCTTTCGCGAGGACCTGCGGCACGATCTGGCGAGCGCGCTCCGAAATTCCAAACTCGCCGAACAGGATTCCTCCGCGTCAAGGGTGCGATTAGGCGCTTACCGGGAGGGATCGGTGACGACCGCGCTGCGTCTTGCAGGCACGGTCGCCCGTCAGGATGGCGCGGCGCGCGCCAATCGCGTGCAAGTGTTGAGCCTGGGGCCCGGGCTGGACCATTTTGTGCATCAGCCCGCGCTCACGAACTTCCCCGCCGACGGTGTGATTCTCAACGAGTCGCTTGCCCGCCAGCTTCACGCTCGTCCTGGAGATCAACTTGTGCTGCGGATCCGCAAAGCTTCAGCGTTGTCCCACGACGTAGCCATCTCGCCACGGGATGACAACTCGGTTGCGCTCCGCCTGAGGGTTCACTTCATCCTCCCCGCCGACGCGCTGGGAAACTTCGCGCTGGAGAGCAGCCAGGTGCCGCCGTTGAACGCCTTCGTGCGAGCGGACACATTGCAAAAAGCGCTCGCACTGGAAGGACGAGCCAACCTGGTGCTCGCCGGGAACATCTGGCAACGCTGGCCGCCCGCATCACCGCCTTCGTTCGTGGCGCAGGCAGTACGGTGGTGGCGCAGCATTTTTCCGGGCCAGCGACGAGTCCGTGACGAGATGGACCTGCAGGAAAGCGTCCCGACCCCCCAAGCCCTTGCCCTCCTCTCTGGCGCGCTGCGCTCACACTGGAAGCTCCAAGACGCCGAAGCTGAGCTTCGCCTCCTGCCGGAGCAGGGCGCGGTTGAACTGCGCTCATCACGCATTTTCCTCGACGCGCCGATAGCGCAGGCGGCGTTGGCCTCCACCAATGCCTTGGACTCGGGCCGCGCTGCGGGAGCGAGAGCGGTTCTCACCTATTTGGTCAACCAGTTGCGTGCGAATGACCGCACGACGCCTTATTCGATGGTCACGGCGGCGGGACCGCCGTGGACGCCGCCGGATTTGGGCGCTGACGAAATCGTCATCAACCAATGGCTTGCTGACGACCTTCAGATTAAACCCGGCGACACGCTTGACCTCACGTATTTCCTCCCCGAATCCGGCGCGCGGCTCGTTGAGCGCACCAACCGTTTCCGCGTTCGCAGTGTCGTTCCGCTGAGTGGAGTCCATGCGGACCGCACTTTGATGCCGGAGTTCCCTGGTGTGGCAAAGGCGGAGAGCACGCACGATTGGGACGCCGGTTTCCCGCTGGTCCACAAGATTCGCGATCAGGACGAAACGTATTGGAAGGAACACCGAGGCACACCCAAGGCCTTCATTACTCTCGCGGCGGGTCAGGCGATGTGGGGTAACCGCTTTGGCAGTCTGACCGCGGTCCGCTTCCCGCTTCCACCGGGGGTGGATGCCGAGAACTTCCGCCTGACAGTCGAGCGGAGCCTCTTGCAGAACATGTATCCAGCCTCGGTCGGTCTGCGCTTCGAGCCAGTGCGCGCTCAAGCCCTGGCGGCGGCGAATCAAGCGCAGGATTTCGGACAGCTCTTTCTTGGATTCAGCTTCTTCCTCATCATCGCGGCGCTCATCCTCATGGCCCTGCTGTTTCAATTCGGTCTGGAACAGCGCACCACTGAAGTCGGCACGCTGCTGGCGCTGGGGTTTTCACCCAAACAAGTGCGGAGCCTGTTGCTGCGTGAAGGCATTGCCTTGGCAGCGATCGGCGGCGTTGTGGGCGTTGCGGCGGGCATAGCTTTCGCGCGAGCGCTGTTGCATGGGTTGACCACAATCTGGCGCGATGCCGTGGGCACGTCGGCTCTGAGTTACCATGCAACGGCAAGGTCCCTGATCATCGGGCTCATCGCCAGCGTCGTGATAGGGGCGGTCACAATTGCGCTGGTCTTGCGCCGCCAGGCCCGGCGTTCTGCGCGGGAGTTGCTCGCGGAAGGAGCCGATCTGGAATTTCAAATCTCCGATCTCAAATCTCCAGGACAAAGCCGTGGAACGATGATTGCCATTATCTCCGCGGCGCTGGCGCTGCTCATCGTTGGCTGGGCGCTATGGGCGAAGGAAACAGCCGCTGCCGGAGGGTTTTTCGGCGCCGGCTCGTTATTATTGATTTCAGCCTTGGCCTGCGTAGCGACGCTGTTGACGGCGCTGGGACGTTCGGCGTCGGCGAAATCCATGTCGGTCAGTTCGCTCGGTTTGCGCGGCGCGACGCGGCGGCGAAAGCGCAGTCTGGCCACGGTTGGCCTGTTGGCATGCGGAAGCTTTCTTGTCGTCGCGATTGGCGCTTTCAAACTCGATGCGAATCGAGAGGCAACAAAGCGCTCCTCTGGCACCGGCGGTTTCGCGCTTATGGGCGAATCGTCGTTGGCAGTCGTGCATGACCTGAACACAACGGCCGGGCGTGAATTCTTTGGACTCGATGACGCATCGCTGGCAGGCGTTGAGGTCGTGCAACTTCGCGTCCGGGATGGTGACGATGCCAGTTGCCTGAACCTGAATCGCGCGCAGAGGCCGCGCTTGCTGGGCGTCAAACCGGAGCTGCTGTCCACGCGCCAGGCGTTCACGTTTGCGAAGGCCGCGAAAGGTTATGACCGAACGAAAGGCTGGGGCTTGCTGAGCAGCCGCCGACGTGTGGAGGCCGGTGGCGGCTTTGTCGTAAACCGTCCGTCTACTCACGCCGGCGGCGACAATGAAATCCCTGCCATCGGTGATGCGGCTTCAATTCAGTGGGCGCTGGGAAAGAAGATTGGCGACACGATCGAGTACACCAACGACCGTGGAGGAAAGTTCAAGGTCCGCCTCGTGGCCGCGATCGCGAATTCAATTCTGCAAGGCAGCCTGCTCATCGACGAAGCTGAGTTTGTGAAACGTTTCCCCGGCGAGAGCGGTTACCGAATGTTTCTCATCGATGCGCCGTCGAACAGCGTGGCGACTGCTTCGGCAACGTTGACTCGCGCGCTGCAAGACGTCGGCTTGGAACTGACACCGACGGCGCAGCGCCTGGCCGCCTTTAACGCCGTGCAAAATACCTATCTCAATACGTTTCAAGTGCTGGGGGGGCTGGGCCTGCTTTTGGGCAGCGCCGGCCTGGGGGTGGTGGTGCTGCGCAATGTGTTCGAACGGCGGGGCGAATTGGCCTTGCTCCAGGCGGTGGGTTTCCGGCGTCGCAAATTGCAGTGGCTGGTGTTGAGCGAGCATGGAGGGTTGCTCTTGCTCGGCCTGGCCGCGGGCGTGGTGGCGGCGCTGGTTGCCATTTTGCCCATGCTCCTTGCGCCCGGCGCAGAAATTCATTACTTGTCACTGGGCAGCACGCTCGGAGCCATTCTGATCAGCGGCCTGGTTTGGACGTGGGTCGCTACCCGCTTGGCGCTGCGGGGAGAATTATTGAAAGCTTTGAGGAATGAGTGAACTGCCGAGCTAAACGCACCGCTGTAACGAATGGTTTGAACCATGAGAACATTTATTTTTAGTAGTTTGATTTTGGGATCCGCGTGGGCCTTGTTCGCTCAACAGACAAAAACCGTGACTGCGACAGCCACCGCGACCGTCATCATGAACACGGCGCTTTATCAGAATGATTTTGAAAGAGCCGAACCGGGCAAGGTTCCGGAGGATTTGCTGGTGCTGGAGGGAGCGTTCGCCGTCCGGGAGGAGGCCGGAAACAAATTTCTGGAGCTGCCCGGCGCTCCGCTCGACACGTTTGCGGTCTTGTTTGGGCCAACCGAAACCAACGGTCTGGCCGTGTCAGCCCGCATTCATGGCACAGCCAAGGGTCGGCGCTTTCCGACCTTCGGTGTCGGTCTCAACGGCGTCGGTGGATACAAGCTGCAGGTTACACCGGCCAAGAAGCTATTGGAGCTTTACAAAGGCGAGCAAGCGCTGGGCTCCGCGCCTTACTCCTGGGATTCGGATTCCTGGACGATGCTTCGCCTGCAAGTCCGCAAAGTGAAGGACGGTGAATGGAACGTCGAAGGTAAAGTCTGGAAGGAGGGAACCACCGAGCCTGGGTTCTGGGCCATCGCGCACACCGACAAAAATGAACCTACCCCCGGCCGTGCATCGGTTTGGGGAGCGCCTTATGCCGGCACGCCGATCCGTTTTGATGATCTGCTGATCGTAAAACTCTCGGGCCAGCCTTGACCGTCTGGAGTGATTGCCAAAAGTAATTTCCAAAAAGGTGGGGCAAACCTGCCGGTCTGCCGCAACGCCCAGCAGGGCGTCGCCCACCTTTTTGGAAATTACTTTTGGCAATCGATATAGTTGAATCAGGTTTCATTTCTCTTTCTCCAGCAACGCCTGCAATGCGGGATAATCGATCTTGGCGTTATGACGCTTGTCCACCGGAAGTTTTCTTAAAACCTGAATCGCATCGATCTGTGCCCAGGCCAAGGAAGCTTTCAACCCGGAGAATTGAACTCCAATATTCAGCCCACGTTCCAGCCAAGGCGATTCCAAAGCTTCGAATGGCTCGACGGCGAGTATGCGTCTGCCTGTATGGGAAATTATCGCTGAACGTCTAACGCCCGCGTAATGGTTGGCTATGCATTCAACGGTGAAAGGATACAGGCTGCCGCGCGAGTCGTTAATGCGCGAGCTGCACCGGCCCAGCAACCAAAGCCGGCCGTCGCTGTCGAAATAGCCAGCGTCGCCTGTGCGATGCCAGCGCTGGCCATCGACCGTGAATTTTGATTCTTCATCACCATGACCATGCAAGTAGCCTGTGAGCACATGCTCGCCACTCACCACGATTTCACCAGCCTCACCAGCCCACAAACACATGTTTGCAAACTCCGAGTGAGTGAGACCCGCAATTGGCTTGCCCCATTGATCGGGAATGACTTTGAGTTTTATTTCTCGAACCGGCCAGCCGGCGAGCAGGCCGCGTCCATTCAGCATGGCGGAAATATCTTCCTGGCCGATACGCTGACCTTCGATGTGAGCGATAGGCTCGGCTTCGGTCGAACCATAGACGGCAGTGACTTCAGCCCGCGGCGCTGCCTGTTCCAAAGTTCGCAGCAAATTCGGAAAAACAGGCGCGCCACCTGTATAGATCTTTTTGAAATCTGAAAGCGGATGAATCCATGTCCCAGGCTCAGGCGTCATGGTGTTATGAAGCTGACAATTGGCCAGACGCTCCAGAAAGGCCGGAGATGCTGCCGTTCGCGTCGGCTGGTAGGTCGCGATTTGCTGAACGATCGGCCCGGGATCGATTGCGCCAGGGAACCGAAGGTCTGCGTTGGGAATCAAACTCGTCACACCGCTGGCGAGATTAGCCAGAAGAAAAATCGGCAGTGTGGTTAGATCCACTTCGCCCGGCACCAGGCTTAGATTTTTTTCCAACACCCGATGTTGGGCCAGCAGAAAGCCCTGGGTGCGGAGAGCCGCCTTGGGTTGGGCGGTGCTGCCGCTGGTGAAGGTGAGTAACGCCGGCGTGGATGTGTCAACAGAGCAGATTTCCGTTGTGGGCTGCAGTCGCTCCAGCTTGCTCCAGGACACGGCGCCGGGCACCGGCAGGCCGATGGAAAACTTTTTTGGGATACGGCGCAGCGCTGGGCAAGTTAAGCGGAGCCAATGGGCTTTGGTGCTGGCGATTAAGGCGCGTGGCGGCTGTACCTCGCAGCAGCGCTCGATGTGCTCCTTGCCAGCGGACGGATCGAGAAACATGGCCACCAACCCGAGGCGGAAGATGCCCAGCAACGCGACATAGAGCTCGGCGGACATGGGGTGCAAAATCAACACGGCATCACCCGGCTTTAACCCGGCTTCTCGAAGCAGGGTGGCGGCGCGCTGAGAGGCGAGGTCCAATTCGGCGAAGGTCATGGTGCGGTGTCTGCCGCCACACACGTCAATGATCGCGGCCGCGTCGGGACGCCCGCCCGCCTGCTCTTGAAGAACCTGGACCAGATTCATGACAGGAGCGCGGACGTCTCGTCCGCCAGTTTCGACAGAGACGCACGACCCGTGTTGCCCTCATCGCGCCGGGCGGACGAGACGTCCGCGCTCCCAATTGTCCTGGTCATGACTGGAGTGACTTCGCGAAGAGGGTGTAGCGTCGCATCGTCGTCGCGTCATGGGCGCTGATGTTGCGGGAGACGTTTGATTCGTGCATCAGCGCGTGAATGGCCCGCCTGTAGCCCAGTTCGCGAGCCACCGTTTGACTCTGGCCGACCAGAAATGTTCCCAATCCGGCGTGAGCGCGATCCGGCAGCACGGCCACGGTTTTGACAATGACCGTGTCGATGGCTTGCCCGCGCTGCGACTGAAGCCAATCCGGAATTGTGAAGATGAAACCGAGTGGTCGTCCCTCCTGTTCCGCAATCAGCACCAACTCGGGACGCACGTATTTTTGAACCTGACGATATTGCGCGAGGAACTCTTCTTCGCTCAAGGGCGTGTAAAGGAAGTTGTCTTTGAAGCTGATTTCCGAAACGACATAGATCTTCCGCAGTTCCGCCTCGAAGCATTGCATATCGATCGAGCGCACGCGCACGCCCATGGCTGCGAACCGTTCAGCGGCGCGCTCAATTCGAGGATCTGCCTGAGCCAAATCGCTGTTCAAACCGGAAAAGTATTGGGCGAGCGGAACAAATCCGCTGCTGACGAAATGCCGCGGCCAATCATCAGGATGATCCGGCTCCAGGAAGAAAAGCGGCTCGCTACCCCGCTCGGTGATGAACCGATACCGGCGCCAGGTGTTGCCATCCATCGGTCCGACGGCAAGAGTGCAATCGTGGGCGCGCAGTTGTTCGCCCGCGTGCTGTAAGAGACGGCGCGCGGCAGTTCCATCAGCGACAGCGTAATGGCCCACCAAACCAAGGCGATGGTTCTGATATACGGGGCTGTTTCGCCACCAGAGAGAACAATGGCCGGCCGGTTTGCCTTTGGCATCGAGCAAAAGCCAATGAGCATCCGGGCGGTGTTGGATCAGTTCCTGAGGGTTGAAGTCAGGCAACCCGGTCAATCCTGCAAAGCGACTGAGTTCATCCGGCGCTTGAATCTGGATCAGCTCTTCCACACGCGTTCGGCAATATCATGCAATGCTCAAAACGTCCATAGCCCTCATTTCTCACCATTCGTTCAAAACACCCACTAGCCGTAGCGGCGTCTCGGCAGAGCGCCGTAGGCTCCGGTACAAAACCACGGCGCTCTGCCGAGACGCCGCTACGACCGTGCCATAGTCGGCTAGAATTAACTCGCCAAGGGATCATTTGAGTGCCAATTTGTGCGCAGCATGAGTGAGTTGCAGTTCATCGAATCTGCTCTGAAACGTGCGTCCCGCCGCAGGCGCCTGGAAGGGCTCTGGCGCGGTTTCTGGCAGGGACTTCTGGCGGGGGCGTTGGTTTGGCTGTTAGTCTTCGCGGTCTTTAAGGTGCTGCCTCTTCCGGCATGGTCGCTCATCGCCGCTGGCATTGCGGGCGTCGTTTTGTTATTGGCCGGATTACTCATCGGAGCCTGGCCAAAAACTTCATTGCTCGCAACGGCGCGATGGGTGGATGACAAACAACATTTACAGGAGCGACTGAGCACGGCTCTGGAAGTGGCTTCCTCGCCTGCCACCGGGAATTGGAAGAATCTTCTTGTGGCAGACGCGGCTCAGCATGCCAAAACTCTGGATCCACGAAGGCTTTTGCCGCTTCGTCTGCCCGGCATCGGACGTTGGGCTTTGCTGATCGTGGTTCTGGGTCTGGGTCTGGGGTTCGTCCCGGAGTATCGCAGCAAAACTCACCTGCAACAGAAGAAGGATGCGGCCAACATCCGCGAGACCGGCAAGCAGTTGTCGGAATTTACGAAGCGCTACATGGAACAACGTCCCCCGGTAATGGAGCCGACACAAAAAGCCATGGAGACGGTCGCGGAGTTGGGAGACAAACTTGGCAAAGCGACGTTGACCCGCAGTGAGGCTTTGCGCGATTTGACCAGCGTCACCGACAGGCTCAGTCAGCAAGCCAAGGAGCTGGGACAGAATCCGGCGATCAAGCCGCTGGAACGGGCCGCTCGCGAACCAGGCGGAACCAGCAGTCAAACTCCTGAGAGCCTGCAACAACAAATGCAGGCTTTGCAAAAGTCTCTTGGCGACGCGGCGGCGAATCCGGACAAGCTCGGCAAAATGAAGAATGACTTGCTGAAGGCGCAACAGGCCCTCTCCAATTTGCCGGACAAGAATTCCGCTGCGGGCAAAGCCGCGCGCGAACAGCTTGCGCAATCGCTTTCTGAATTAGCCAAGCAGGCGCGCGATATGGGCCAATCACTGGCCGGATTGGAAGAAGCCATCCAGGCGTTGCAAAACAATCAGACCGACCTGGCCCTGCGCGAATTGCAGACCGCACTCGACGACCTGGAGAAACTGCGCGACATGGCCAAGGCGATGCAGCAACTCCAGCAGCAGGCCGCCAAACTCGGCAAAGACCTTGCCGAACAGTTGAAGAATGGCCAGGCCCAGGCCGCCCAGCAGACCCTCCAAAAGATGATCGAGCAATTGAAGGGCGCCAATCTCTCGCAGGAGCAATTGCAAAAGATCATGGAGGAAGTTTCCAAAGCCGTCGAGCCGGGCAGTCAATACGGGAAGGTGGGCGAACATTTGAAGAATGCCGCAGGTCAACTGCAAAAGGGACAGAAACCCGAGGGCACGCAATCCCTGGCCGAAGCGGCCAAGGAATTGGAAAAGCTGATGCAGCAGATGTCAGACGCGGAGGCCATGATGGCCGCGCTGGAAGCCTTGGAGCGGGCTCAAATGGCCATCGCGATGTGCAAGAGTTGGGGCGAATGCAACGGCACCGGTTGCGGCGCTTGCAACGGCATGGGCTGCTGGATGTGCATGGGCAAAGGACGCGGCTGGGGTCACGGCGGAAAACCAGGGAACGGCGTTGGCACTTGGGCTGATGACACCGGCTGGACTTATTTCTCCGATGACATGGGCCGATGGGACAATTCCGGCATTCAACGACCGGACATGGATTCACGTGGTCACACCGATCGACCCGACGATCTCAACCCTAATCTCGTGCCCGACAAAGTCCGCGGCCAGATGTCTCCCGGCGGTTCGATGCCCAGTATCACGCTCAAGGGTGTCAGCATCAAAGGGCAAAGTTCCGTGCAATACGAGGAAGCTGTCGCCGCCGCACAAGCCGAAGCTCAGAGCGCCTTGAATCAGGATCAGGTCCCCCGCGCCTATCAAGGCGCCGTGCGCGATTACTTCGACGATTTGAAGAAGTGAGCGTTCACTTTCAAATGGTTGAATTGTTGAATCGTTAAATTGGCGCAATGGACGAGCCGGTTTAGCGATTAACCTTTTTAAGGATTTAACGAGGAACAACATGAGCACCGAGCAACAAATCCAATCCTTCCGCCAAACCTGGGAAGCCCTGCGCGCCGAGATTGGCAAGATCATGGTCGGCCACACCGATATTGTGGACGGCACACTCTTCGCCATCTTCGCGGGCGGCCATGTACTGCTGGAAGGCGTTCCCGGCCTGGGCAAGACGCTGCTCGTGCGCACATTGGGTGAAGTGCTGGACCTTTCCTTCAGCCGCATCCAATTCACACCCGACCTGATGCCGGCGGATATCCTCGGGACGAACCTTGTGATGGAAACGCCCGAAGGCCGGCGCGAGTTTCAGTTCCAGCATGGTCCTATTTTTGCCCACCTCATTCTTGCGGACGAAATCAATCGCGCCACGCCCAAGACGCAGTCCGCGCTGCTTGAAGCCATGCAGGAAAAGCAAGTCACTGCCGGCGGCGAAATGCGCAAACTGGCCGAGCCATTCTTCGTTCTGGCCACGCAGAACCCAATCGACCAGGAAGGAACCTATCCCCTGCCGGAGGCGCAACTGGATCGCTTTTTCTTCAAGCTGCTGGTCGGTTATCCAAGCGCCGGCGAGCTGACCGAAGTGCTCAACCGCACGACCACCGGGGCCAAAGCTCAGGTGGACAAGGTGCTCGACGGCGCCGGCCTGATGGGTTTGCAGACCCTCGTGCGCGAAGTTCCCGTCGCCTCTCATGTCAAGGACTACGCGGTGCGGCTTGTGATGTCCACCCATCCCAAAACCGAGAGCGCCGCGCCGATTTCCAGCCAGTACCTCCGCTTCGGGAGCAGCCCGCGCGGTGGCCAAACCCTGATTCTGGCTGGCAAGGTTCGCGCGCTGACGCAAGGCCGCTTCAACGTGAGCTTCGATGACATTGAAGCCGTTGCGCCAGCCGCGCTGCGGCATCGGTTGATTCTTAATTTCGAAGCGGAGGCTGAGGGAATCACGACCGATCACATCATCGCGCAGGTCTTGAGTGAGGTGCCGAGAAACGCAGAGACAGTAAACGTCTGAGTTCTCCAAGGTCTCGACACCTGGCGATTGCCAACATACCTTAACGTCATGGCTGAAGCAGTGGAGACGGGAAAGAAGATCTGGACCGAGGCAGAATTGGAAGCGCTGCCGGAGGATGGCTACATCCACGAGGTCGTGGACGGAGAATTGGTCACGAGCCCCAAGAACAACTGGCAGCATGGAGAGATTTGCGCTCGACTGTTCATTGCATTGAAGGGTTTCGCCGACGCGCGTCGCCTGGGGGTTGTGTGGGATTCGAGCACCGGCTTTTGGATGACCAATCGCAACTGCCGCGCGCCGGATATTTCCTTTGTTTCCAAGGAACGGCTTAGAGGGCTTAACCGCCGTGAACCAGCATTCTTCGAAGGTGCTCCGGACTTGGCCGTTGAAGTTCTTTCCCCATCCATGACCCGCCGCGAACTGGACAGGCGGCTCAAAGACTTCTTCTCCAGCGGAGCCAGGCTTGCGTGGGTGATTGATCCCGACCGGCAAATGGTCGAAGTCTGTCATTCGCCGACGCAACGCAGGCTGGTGGGGCCAGGTGCCAACCTCGATGGCGAGGAATTACTGCCGGGCTTTCAGTATCCTATAGCCGACCTGTTCAAGGAATGGGAGTGGTGAGCCAACCGCATCGCTTTGGAAGCTTCTCCCTAGGCTATGGCACTCCTGTCACCTGAGCTTCTGCGCCGCCTGGAGCAATTCCAATTGCTCGCCGCCCGCCGTGCCAAAAGTTCGATGAAGGGCGAACGCCGCAGCCGCGCGCGCGGGCAATCGGTGGAGTTCGCCGATTACCGAAACTACACGCCGGGCGATGACTTTCGTTATCTGGATTGGAACCTCTACGGTCGACTGGACCGCTTGTTCCTGAAGCTTTACGAGGAAGAGCGTGAGCTGCCGGTCCGTGTCTTCCTCGATGCCAGCGAATCGATGACGTTTGGTGAGCCGCCCAAGTTTGACTTCGCCCGCCAGGTCGCGGCTGCGAGCGGGTACGTGGCATTGTGCGGCTTCGACCGTGTCAGTGTGATTCCCTTTCCCGATAATTCCAATGAAGCCGCAGTGCGCGGCGCTTTGCGATCCGTGCGTGGTCGCAAATCGACGCTGAGCTTTTTCCAAAACCTCGGTCAAGTGACTGCCAGTGGCTCCGCCAATCTGAATGAGGCGCTTCGACGCGGCGCACTGGAAGCCCGTCAAGCGGGTGTGGCCATAATTCTGAGCGACTTCCTGGATCCGGCTGGATATGAGGGCGGCTTAAGCGCGCTGGTCGGTCGCGGCTTTCAGGTCAATGCCGTTCAAATCCTTGCGCCGGACGAACTGAACCCTCCGACTTACGGCGACCTGAAGCTCGTCGATTCCGAAAGTGGAGCCTTTCAGGAAGTCACCTTTGGGCGCTACCGGTTGAAAGTTTACCAGCAGACCGTGCAAAACTTTTGCCAGCGCTTGCGCGAGTTCTGCACCGTGCGCGGCGTGAACTTCTTCATGGCCAGTTCGGATACGCCGCTGGAGCAATTGCTCTTGAAACAACTTCGCCAGGCGGAGGTCTGGGGATGAACTTCCTCGCTCCCGCCGCCTTCGCCTTCGCGGCCGCCATTCCGGTCGTCATTGTGTTTTATATGCTCAAGCGACGGCGCGTCGTGAAACTGGTTTCGAGCACGTTGTTCTGGCAAAAGTTTCTGGCCGAAACGCAGGCCAGCGCTCCCTTCCAACGGCTGCGACACAACTGGCTGTTAATCCTGCAGCTTCTCATGCTGGCGCTCATCATCCTGGCGCTGGCCCGGCCTTATTTCGCTGGACAGGAACGGGGCGGCCGACTGCGCGTGATCATTCTCGATGCTTCGGCCTCGATGCAGAGCACGGATGAAAAACCGTCCCGGTTCGAAAAAGCTCGCCAGGAAGCGCTCAAATTTATCAACACACTGCAGGACAGCGATGAGACGGTCGTCCTTCAGGCCGGCGCCCAGACTGAGGTCAGACAATCGGCCACGAGCGATAAGGGTGCGCTGCGCCGCGCCATTAATGCGAGCATGGCCACGGATTCCCCGACGCGCCTGGCTGAGGCTTTCAAGCTGTCCGAAACGTTGATCAAGAATCGTTCCGATGCCGAGATTCATCTCTTCAGCGATGGCGCCTGGCCGAACCTGGCCGAGTTCGAAAACAAGAATCTTCCGCTCGCCTATCACCGCGTCGGACAGCGGGCCAACAACCTCGGAATTGTTTCCGTGGATGTGCGCGCAAATCCGGATGATCCATCTCAGCGCGCCGTCTTCGCCAACATCGGAAATTTCTCGACCAACGCCCAGCAAACGGAAGTCGAACTGAGCTTTGAGGATCGGATATTGGAAGTGCGCCCGATCCATCTCGCGCCCACCAATATGCAGGCGCTGGTCTTCATCACTCCCCAGAGCAAGGACGGCGTGTTCACCGTCCGCCTGATGGCCAACGACGACCTGGCCGCCGACAATCGGGTCTCCATCGTGAGCCTGTTGCCCCAACCGGTCAACGTGCTGCTGGTGACTCGCGGCAACCAAATTCTGGAGAAGGCATTGCGGAGCCAGGTCCACGTGCAGTTAAGCACTTCAACCGTGCTGACGGATTCTGCACGCGTTTTTGAAATCGTCGTGTTGGATGACGTCATGCCCGCCGTGTGGCCCGCCGTAAATACGCTGGCCATTCACACGGCGAACACGAACTGGTTTTCCGGTTGGGAAACGGTGAAAACGCCGCCCATTGTCGATTGGAAGAACACTCATCCACTCCTGCGCTTCGTGAATTTCGACAACGTCTTTGTGGCGGAAACCTTGGGGGTGAAAGCCCCGGCCTGGGGCATTTCCCTGGTTGATTCACCGCAGACGCCGCTGATCATCGCCGGCGAACTGGAACGGCAGCGCATCGTCTGGATCGGTTTCGACACGCTCAACAGCACTTGGCCGTTCCGTATTTCGTTCCCGATCTTCATGGTCAACGCGATCGAATGGCTGAACCCAGCCTCGGCCAACAGCGGTCAATTGATGGTTCGCGCCGGCGACCCGTTTCGTCTGGGCCTTCCTCAACCCATCACCAGCGCGGAAGTCACCCAACCGGACGGCACGACGAAATCTTTGCCGATCGAACCGACGGCGCGGGAGCTCATCTTTGGCGAGACCTTTCGGCAGGGCGCCTACCGGCTTAAGGCTGGCACCAACCAGGTGACCTTCTGCGTCAATCTGATGGACGCTGCCGAGAGCAACATCATGCCGCGCGAGGAATTGCCCTTCGGCAAATATGGGAAGGTGAGCGCAACGACGTTGAAACGCGCCAGCATGGAATTGTGGCGATGGATCGCCGCGGCGGGATTGCTCGTGCTGCTGTTCGAGTGGTGGTACTACCACAAGAGGACGGCGTGAGCCATGAGCGGAGAGGCGGCAAAGCCATCGAGCGATTACAATTGGAGGGAAGACCTTGCGCGCTTCGTGCGAATGCTTTTCCATTTTGATCCGTTCTGGCTCGTCGCTGTGATCGGGCTAAGTGCCGCCCTGCTTTTTTCTTTACTTGCACAGGTCAACCGCCGGCAAGTTCAGCCTGTGGTTTATACCTCCCAAGACCAGGTTTATGCCGAGCCGATCCTGCGGGATTTCACGGGCCAGACTGGAATCAAAGTGCGAGCTGTCTATGACAGCGAAGCGGTCAAGACTGTTGGACTCGCCAATCGCCTCCTGGCGGAGCGTTCGAACCCGCAATGCGACGTCTTTTGGAACAACGAGGAACTGCGCACCCGCCAGCTTGCCGCGCAAAATGTCTTTCGCCAAACCAATGCCTGGGCTGCGATTGGTTTTCGCAGCCGGCGGGTTGTCATCAATACCAACCGGCTTGCGCTTGTTAACGCCCCACGCCGTTTCGTCGACCTAACCAATTCGACGTGGCGCGGCAAGGTCGCGCTGGCGTATCCGCTGTTCGGGACCACGGCCACTCACTTCCTGGCTTTGCGCCAGCATTGGGGTGATGCGACCTGGCAAGCCTGGTGCCGTGCATTGCAATCCAACAAACCCTTTCTTGTGGACGGCAACTCCGTGGTCGTAAACCTGGTTGGCCGTGGCGAGGCCTGGATTGGCCTGACGGACTCCGACGACATCGCGGCCGGCCAGCGGGAAGGTCTGCCCCTGGTTGCGTTGCCACTGAGCGAAGAGGCACTTCTGGTTCCAAACACCGTCGCCGTAGTGCGCGGCGCACGCCATCCCCTCGAGGCGCAGAAACTATTCGAATACCTCCAACGCCCGGAGGTGGTCGAGAGGCTCGTCGCCGTCAACGCGCTGGAAGGCAAGTCGCGCGATGAACTGACCGAGCGGACATTGAACGTGGATTGGCAGGAACTTTTGCGCGATCTGGACGAAGCGACCGCGGCGTTGAGAGGAATCTTCTTGCGACAATGAACTGGCCGCTACTCCAGAACAGTTTGTTGGTGGCCGGCCTCACCACTTTGTTTTCCGCCACGCTTGGCTTCATTGCGGCGTTGTGGCTGATCTCGATCAACCCGGTGTGGCGAAAGCGTTTGCTGGCAGTCGCAATCATCGCCCTTGTCCTGCCGCCGTTCCTTGTCACTAACTGCTGGCTCCACTTTCTTGGCCTGACCGGTGTGTGGCGCGCGTGGCTGCCGTTAAACATTTATTCGCTGGGTGGGGCCGTATGGATTTTAACCCTGCTCACATGGCCGATCGCTCTGATGGCGGCATTGAGCGCATGGAGGCGGTTGGAATCTTCACTGCTGGAGAGCGACCCCGCGTTGCGCGGCGCCGCACTCATCCGGTGGCTGCTCTGGCCGATGGCCCGCAACAACCTTGTGTTGTCCGGTGTGCTGGTATTCGTGCTGGCCCTCAACAATTTTGCCGTGCCCGCCATCTTGCAGGTAAAAGTCTTTCCGGCGGAGATGTGGGTTCGGTTCAGCACGAACTATTTTCTGACATCGGACGGCAGATTCGATTACGCGACCGCTGCGCAATTAACATGGCCCCTGATCGTCGCGCCCGTTCTCTTGTTGATCGTCCTTCCCCGCGCAGAGATTGGCTGGCCGAGCGAACACGGCCCGGCGACGGCGCGGGCTATCCGTCGTCAACTCCGCCCGGGTTGGTTTTGGGCAAGTGCGGCTGTCAGCGCGTTCGTAATCGGCTTGTCCGTCGGCCTCCCGCTCACGCAGCTTCTCTTCGCCAGCCGGACCTGGATCGAATTGCCGAATGTCCTGCGCGCTGCGCCGGACCTGCTATGGAACTCGTTTTTCTTTGCCACGGTGAGCACGAGCATCTGCGTTGCGCTTGCGATGCTGACGTGGCGGCTGCCCATTGGTCTTTTGCTTTGGTTGCCTTTCCTGGTGCCCGGCGTGATCCTGGGCATGGGCTTGATTTACATCTTCAATCGGGCCCCAGTCGCCTGGCTTTATCAAAGCGGGGGCATCGTGGTTCTGGCCTTTACGATTCGCTATCTGGCGCTCGGTTGGAATACTGTTGCCGCGGCGATGCGAAGCGTGGATTGCAATTTGACATGGGCCGCACGCCTGGATGGCGCAAGTGGCTGGACGCTCTTTCGCCACGTGCATTGGCCGCAGATCGCGCCGCAAGCGGGCGCAGCCTGGTACGTCGCCTATCTGCTTTGCCTTTGGGATGTGGAGTCCCTTGTTCTGATCGTGCCGCCGGGCGGGGAAACGCTTGCACTGCGCGTCTTCAACCTGCTTCACTACGGTCACAATGCCCAGGTGAATGCACTGTGTGTATTGCTCTTGGCGCTGGCGGTGGCGCCGCTCCTGATTTGGGATTTGGGACGGTGGCTCAAATCTCCGAAAGCTGGCTTCCGTGAATAAGACCACGCCAACGTTCTGCCTGGCCATGCTGGCTGGGTTGACCCAGGTCATCACGGGCTGTTTGCCAAAGGCAAATGAATGGCAACTCCACAGCCAATTCTTCAGCCGCGTTGAGGTCATCGGCACGCGCGGGACCGGGTTGGGGCAGTTCAACAAGCCCCGCTCCGTCGCGGTCGATGCGCAGGATCATTTGTTTGTGGTGGACATGACCGGCCGGGTGCAAAAGTTTTCTCCCGAAGGACGATTTCTGCTTTCCTGGCAGATGCCACAGACGGACAAGGGCAAACCGAAGGGCATGTGCCGCGACCAGAAGGGCCATATCGTGGTGCTTGAGCCACACTATTCACGCGTGAACCATTTCTCCACGGAAGGAAAACTGGTCGAGCAATGGGGCCGCCATGGCACAAACGCCGGCCAACTGGCTTTTCCGCGCTCGGTCGCGGTGGACTCCAAAGGCAACCTGTTTGTGAGCGAATACGGATTGACCGAAAGAGTGCAGAGCTTTTCTGCGGAAGGGCGAACGTTGTTGACGAGTATCGGTCATGAAGGAAAGGGCCATGGCCAGTTCATGCGCGCCGAGGGCTTGGGGATGGATCGAGCCGACCGCCTCTACGTCGCCGATTCGTGCAATCATCGCGTGCAGATCTTTTCTTCCGATGGCAAATGGCTCCAAACGTACGGGCGCGCCGGCAGAGGAACCGGAGAGTTGAGCTACCCTTACGATGTGCGAGTGGACGACACTGGCCACCAATATGTGTGCGAATTCGGCAACAGCCGCATCCAGATCTTTGATGCGCACGGGCGCTCGGTCGAAATACTTGGCGGCGTGGGAACCGAGCCGGGCAAATTCAACAATCCGTGGAGTGTCGCGCTGGATTCACGCGGCAATCTTTATGTCGCCGATGCGGGAAATCATCGGGTGCAGAAGTTTGTTCGCAAGGAGTCAGTGGTCAGTGGTCAGTGGTCAGTTGTAGCGGCAGCGCACAATGCCAACACAACTGACCACGGACAACTCACAACTGACCAAACCAAATGAACTTCCAGTTCTCACATCCCTGGTGGTTGCTGCTCTTGCCGCTGGCGTGGGCCTGGGTGCTGTGGCTCTTTTGGAAATCGGATGTGCAGATCAATCGCTGGCGACGTTGGGCCGCCTTGATCGTCCGGATGGTGGTGGTGCTGGCGGCAGTGCTGGCCGTCGCAGGCTTTCAATGGATGCGTCCTTTGGAGGGCATGAACGTATTTTTTCTGCTGGACCGTTCCGATAGCGTTCCTTCCGCACAGCAGGAGGCCGCGCGCAAATATGTCAACGAAATCGCCGGCGCCAAGAAGAAGAACGACCAGGCTGGTGTGCTGGTCTTTGGCACCGACCCGGCCATCGAATCTTCAGCCAATCCGGCCATCGACCTCCAGAAGATTAATGCCGTTGTCGGCGCCGAACGGACCGATATTGCGGCCGCCATTCGCCTGGGAACCGCCGCTTTTCCAGAGACCGGCCAAAAGCGCCTGGTGGTGATCTCGGATGGGAATGAAAACATCGGCGATGCGCTGGCAGCGGTGGCGGCGGCACGGCCTCTGGGCGTCACCGTCGATGTCGTCCCGCTCGGTGTAGAGCGCGGCAAGGATGTCTCGGTTCAAAAACTTGGCCTGCCGGGCCGGGTCAAGAAGGGCCAGACCTTCGAGACGAAAATTTTTGTGCAGGCCGACAAGGCGCAGACGGCCACGGTGCGTCTTTATCGAAACGAACAGCCTCTGGGCGAACAGAAAGTGGAATTGTCCGCCGGCAAGAATCTTTTCACCTTTCCTCAGACGCTCGATGCGCCGGACTATTACAAGTACACCGTCTATGTCGAGGCCGCAGGCGACGGCGTGCCGCAAAACAACCAGGCCACCAGCTTCACGCGCGTCATGGGCGAACCACGCGTGCTGGTGGTTTCGGCGGACCCGGACAAGGACGCGACATTGGTGGCCGCGCTGCGGTCGGCGCGACTGGAAGTCAAGCTCGCCGGCCTCAGCGGGCTTCCGGCCACGCTCGCCGAAATGCAAAGTTACGATTCTATTTTCATCAGCAACCTGGCTGCGGGCGATTTGGGCCAGGATGCGATGAAATTGCTGGAAAGCGCCGTGCGCGATTTTGGCGTGGGCCTGGTGTGCGTCGGTGGCGATCAGACGTATGCAGCGGGCGGTTATCGCGGCACCCCACTGGAAGCCGCGCTGCCGGTGAACATGGAGTTGGACAGCAAGAAGGTTTTGCCCAGCGGCGCCATCGTGCTGGTGATGCACGGGATGGAGTTCATGAACGGCAATCAGGTGGCGCGTGACTGTGCTCTCGGCGTGCTCGACGCGCTTGGGCCGCAGGATGAACTGGGCGTGGTCCTGTGGGATGGAAATGACCGCTGGCTTTTTCCGCTGACCAAGGTTCGCGACAAAGGTGCCCTGGGCAAACAGATTGCCGGCATGAACCAGGGGGATTTGCCCAGTTTCCAAAACGTGATGACCATGGCCTATGAGGGGCTGAAAAAGTCCACGGCGAATCTCAAGCACATGATTGTGTTCAGCGATGGCGATCCGGGCGCACCCTCAACGGAGTTGATGCAATCGATCGTCGGCAACAGGGTAACGGTGAGCACCGTTCTGATTGCCGGTCATGCCGGGCCGGAGACGATGCAATGGATCGCCACGCAGGGTCGCGGCCGCTTTTACGATGTGCGTAACGCGGCGCAATTGCCCCAGATTTTTATCAAAGAGGCCGCCGTCATCTTGAAGTCGGCGATCTTCGAAGAGCCGTTCAAACCCAGGCTGGTGTCGGCGAGCGAAGTGGTGCGCGGTATCGGGGCGGCAGAGTACCCGACCTTGCGCGGGTACGTGTGCACGACGCCCAAGCCGCGCGCGGAGCTTCCGCTGGTATCGGACAAGGGCGATCCGGTGCTTGCGCATTGGCAGCACGGGTTGGGACGGGCGGTGGCCTTCACCTCGGACGCCAAAGCCAAATGGGCAACCGATTGGCTCGGCTGGGAGAAGTTTCGGCAATTCTGGTCGCAGATCGGGCAATGGAGTTTGCGCCGGCTGGAGAATGCCGATTTTTCGGCCGAAGTCTCGATCGACAAAGGGGAGGGCCACATCAGCATCGAGGCGTTGGACCCGAAGGGCGATTACAAGAATTTTCTCAACCTGCAAACGGTCGTCGTCAGCCCGAAAGGTGAACGTCAGATTCTGCGTCTTGACCAAACGGGTCCGGGCCGATACGAGGGACGGTTTCCAACCAGGGAGGTCGGCTCGTATATGCTCAACGTGATGGACATCAAAGATGGCCAGGTGGCGGGGACCCATCAGGTCGGGGCCAGCGTGAACTATTCACCGGAGTTCAACGCGCCCGAACCGAACCTGAACTTGTTAAAGCGGCTCGCTGAAACCGGCGGAGGCAAAATGCTGGATGCGCTCAGCCCGGCGGACAATCCCTTCCTGCACGATCGGCGGAAAACATTTCAGCCGCGCGACCTTTGGGAGTGGTTGCTGAAATTCGCGGTCATTTTGTTCACGATTGATGTGGGAGTGCGTCGCATTCAGATCGATCGGGAGGAATGGCTGAAAGCGACAGAGAATTTGCGGCGGTTGCTGTTCTTTTGGCGGGGAAAGCCCCGTCCTGTTGAAGCGGATGAATCACTCGCTGCCCTGCTAGCCCGGCGCGATCAGGTGCGCTCGACGCAAACGGCTCCGGCCCTGCAACCGGCTCCGGACTTATTCAGGCCACAAAGGCCGGCTATGCCGCTTGAAGAAGAAGCAGTGGTGGTCTTAAAACCTGATAGCGCCCTGGTGGAAGAGCCCAGGAAGCAGGAAGGCCCCGTGAGCACTACCAGCCGCCTGCTGGACGCCAAACGGCGTGCCCAAAAGAAAATGGATTAGAATGAGCGGGGCGACCTTAGCCGCGGCAGCGTTTTGGAGTGCGCCAGTCCTCTGGCGCTTTGGCTTTTGGCCCGGTCCAGGTCGGTCCAGCTTGCCCGGGCAACGAAAGCGCCCCAGGGCGGGCAAACTCGAAAAGCTTGCGGTCCTTTCAAGCAGTACACGGAATAAAATCGTTGCGCGCTTTGCTCCGGTTGTGGCTTCATCAGCCGAAGCCAGCGGGACAAAGCCGGCTGGTTTTTGGCCGGTTGAAAGATTAGCTTGGCCGATGAATTATGGAGCGGCAGCGGTTACATGTTTTTTATTCGGGCAGGGTGCAAGGCGTTGGATTTCGGTTTACAGTCAAAATGCTGGCACGAGGATTCGAGGTGACAGGCGCCGTCCGCAACCTGGCGGACGGGCGGGTGGAATTGGCGGCCGAGGGGGCTCGGGCCGAGTTGGAAGAGTTTCGCAAGGCAATTCAGGACTCCGAACTGGGTCATTTCATCCGCGGCGAAGAGACAAACTGGGGAGAAGCGGAAAATGAATTTCGCGGATTTGAAATAGCTCATTAACTTGTTGAGGCAAACAAAATGAAGTACGCGGTCATCGCCGACATCCACGCGAATCTGGAAGCCTTCGAGGTGGTTTTACAGGACACCAAAGATCAGAAATGCACTCACCATTGCTGTGTGGGAGACATCGTCGGCTATAATGCAAATCCCAAGGAATGCCTGGACATCGTTCGCGACATGGGCATGCCCTGCGTCAAAGGCAATCACGACGAGTACTGTTCGACGGATGACAGCCTGGAAGGGTTTAACCCCCACGCGGCTGATGCGGTCAACTGGACCCGCAAGCAATTGACGGAGACCGACAAGCAATGGCTGCGCGATTTCAAATACGTGCGCCTGGTGGCAAGCTTTTCGATGGTCCATGCCACGTTGGATGGACCGCAGCGTTGGGGATACGTTTTTGATAAACTGGCCGCCGCTGCCAGTTTCACTTACCAGAACACGGCCGTTTGTTTCTTCGGGCATACGCACGTGCCGGTGGCTTTTATTCGAGACAGTGTCGTGCGCGGGGGCACCTATTCGAAATTCAAAGTGGAGCCAGGCCGCAAATACTTCGTCAACGTCGGCAGCGTCGGCCAACCCCGCGATGGAAACCCAAAGGCCGCCTATGTCATCTACGACCTGGACGAGGGTTCCATCGAACTGCGGCGGCTGGATTACGACATTCCCAAGGCGCAGAAGAAGATTCTGGAAGCGGGTTTGCCTCCCCGCCTGGCGGACAGGCTTTCGTTAGGGAAGTGAGTTTGGAGTTGGAATTTTTTGGTTTCAAGTTGGCCGCTCATGAGCATGCCTGTGAAGGAAGATTACCGGCGCATTTGCTTAATGCGGCTGTCGGCACTCGGGGATGTGTGTTTGATGGTGCCACTGCTGCGAACGCTGCAGAAGGGCTTGCCACGCGCGGCGATTAGCTGGGTCATCGGCAGGCAGATGCTCCAGCTCCTGGAGGGCCTCGATGGCGTGGAGTTCATCGTCATCGACAAAAGTCGCCAGGCGTGGGATTACCCCGGCTTCTATCGGAGGATGAGACAGCGCCGTTTTGACGTGCTGTTGGCCACCCAGGCGAGTTTTCGCGCCAACCTCCTCTATCCGGCGATCCGGGCGCCGGTCAAAATCGGGTTCGACCAGGAACGCCTGCGTGATTTTCATGGCTTTTTCGTGAATCGGCACCTGGCCCCTGCGCGCCAACACTTGCTCGATAGCTTTCTGAGCTTCGCGGTCGCTTTGGGCATCAACGAGCCGGTTCTTGAATGGCGATTGCCCCTGGGAGATGAGGATACCCGCTTTGCCGCGCGTCAGCTGGGAGAAGAGACTGAACGCTGGCTGGCGGTGAATCCGATGGCCAGCAAGCCGGTGCGCAATTGGCTGCCCGATCGTTACGGAGCAGTGATCCAGCGTGCGGTGGAGACCTGGGGATGCCGCGTTCTGCTGACGGGCGGAGGTGGGCGCGTCGAACGACAGTTTGCCGCGGCGGTATTGGCCCACATTAACAAATCCTCGGCCGTGTTGAATCTCGTGGGGCAGACCACGCCCAAACAACTGGCGGCCGTGCTCGGCAGGGCGCAAGCCCTCCTGGCGCCGGACACAGGCCCGGTCCACATCGCTACCGCGGTGGGCACTCCGGTGGTGGGCTTGTACGCCGTGGCGCCGCCGGAGTTATCCGGCCCGTATCTGTCGCAACATCTGGTTGTTAATCGATTCCCCCAAGCCGTGCGACAAATACTGGGCCGGGATCCGGAGACGGCGCCCTGGGGAACTCGCGTCCATAATCCAAAAGCCATGGCCTTGATCGAAGTCGAAGCGGTTCTGGAAAAACTGGGCAAGGTGTTTTCCAAGCAGCCAACAGCCATCTCGTCTCCCATCCTTTCCTGAGTCAATTGTAACGCGTGCTTTCAAAAGCTGAATAGGGATGGTTGCTGGCGCGTCGATTCGGACGTTTGGAAAATGGGGAAGCGGGGTAAAGCGCGCAAGCTTTTGCGGCTTGCTACTGAGTGTGACGTTTCTAAACTCGTTGAATGAGAATTCTTCCGCCAATGCTGGGATTAGCGCTCGCTTCAGTCTCCTCGCTTACAGCCCAGGTGACCGTGGAAGTCCTCTTCGATCAGGAACAATTCCTCAGAGATGAGTCGCTTCCGGCCAAGGTGCGTATTACCAATCATTCGGGACAAACCCTGCCTCTGGGCAAACAACCGGACTGGCTGACGTTTGCAATGGAAAGCCGCGATGGCGCGGTCGTCTCAAAACTGGGTGAGGTGCCGGTGCAGGAGGAGTTCTCTTTGGAATCATCCATGGTCGCGGTGCGGCGTGTGGATCTGATGCCGTACTTTGAATTGAGCCAGCCGGGTCGTTATAGAGTCACCGCCATCCTGAAAATCAAACAATGGAATGTGGACGTCAGCAGTAAACCCAAACTGTTTGAAATCGTGCGCGGTACAAAAATCTGGGAGCAGACGTTCGGCGTGCCGGACAGCGGCGCCCCGCCGGAAGTGCGCAAATACGCTCTGCAGCAGGCCAATTACCTGAAGCGGTTGCTTCTGTACGTGCGCTTGACCGATGAGACGGAGAATCGCGTCTTCAAAGTGTTTCCGGTCGGACCGCTGGTTTCCTTCAGCCGCCCGGAAGTGCAGTTGGACAAACGGAGCAATCTCCATCTGCTTTTCCAGATCGGCGCGCGCGCCTTTATCTACGCTGTCATCAATCCGGACGGGCAAATCGTCGTGCGGCAAACGCATGACTATGCCCGGACCCGTCCCGTGCTCAAGAGCCAGGAAGATGGCCAGATATTCGTGTCCGGCGGCACGCGTCGTATCACCGCCGATGATCTCCCGGCGTCATCGGGCGCCGGTTCAACCAATGACGTCCAAGCGCCAAGACTCTAGCCGGCCTGCCTTTAGGTTCTGCTGGATTTGGGTTGTCGCCTGGATTTTTTCTGCTGAATCACTTCAGGCACAAACGGTCGTTCTCCAGTTGCGCAACGGCGATCGTTTGACCGGAAGCATTCTCGCCGAAGAAACCAATAAGGTGACATTCAAGACCACATGGTGGAATGTCGTCGTCATCCCAACGGAGCAAATCAAATCGCGCGAAGCCGTGCCTGCCGTGGCGCCTGGCCCTGATGCGGGTCTGGCCAAACCAGCGCCCCTTTCGCCGCCAACGCCAGCGCAAATCGTCGCCAAACCGGCTGCGGCGCCTGTCAAGCCGAAGGCGCCGAAGCATTGGGCGGGGGAAGCTCTGCTCGGAACGGATTTGCTTTTCAGTGAAACCCGCCGGCAACTCTACACGGGGAAGTTAAAGATTACTTACACTCACTCCAGGCTTCGGAGCATTTTTGATTACACGTTCTCCTACGGGACCACGGACGGAGTGCTCTCGGATAACCGAATGTACGGAACTGCCAAAACGGATTACGAGCTGACCCGGCGTCTCTACGTCTATAATCTGATGGGCGCCGGCTACGACGAGATCCGGAAGATCGATCTGCGGTATGAGATTGGCCCGGGCCTGGGTTTTCATTTGATCAAGCGCACCAATTATGTCTTGAACGCCGAGGTCGGCGTGAACTATCAGGCCGAAGACCTCCAGGACAATCTGAGTCGCGACTCTTTATTCTATCGATTCGCGGAGGACTTCACCTGGAGAATCAATAATCGCTTTTCCTTCGACGAAAAATTTGAGTACTTTCCGCAGATCAGCAACTGGGGGGAGTATCGCCTTCGAATCGAAGGCAATGTCCGCGTTGCGCTGGGAAGCAATCTTTCGCTGGTATTGACCGTCCTGAACCAGTATGAAACGCAACCGGCGCCGGGTGTCGGCCAGAACGATCTGCAAATTCGCTCTTCGGTGGGAGTGAAGTTCTAGGCGAACTCCAACTGCTTTTTCAGGCGCAAAATTCTGTCGGCGATCGATTTGAGGTCCGGCAGAACAAAGTCGTGATGTACCTGGCCTACCCACGGAGATTTCAGCAGCAGCGATGTGCAGCCGGCCGTTCGGGCGGCCTCGGCGTCCTGCCATTTGTCGCTAATGACGAAGGAGTGATCGAGATTCAAATGCCATTTGAAGGCCGCTTCAATCAACAGGCCAGGTCGAGGCTTGCGGCAAGGGCAGTGATCGGTTTCATCGTGCGGACAAACCATGAGATCATCCAGCGGGAAGGAACTGCGCAACAAATCGTGCATGCGATCCAGCTCACGGCGCGATTGATAACCGCGTGAAAGTCCCGGCTGGTTCGTGGTCGCGATCAATACAAATCCGACAGCTTTCAGTTTCTGCAAGGGCTCCTTCGCATGCGAATTTATCTTGAACTCTTCCAATGTCAAAGGAGCAATCTGGTGTTTAGGGCCTACGCGGACCTCATTCAGTATTGCATCGCGTTCTATAAATACAGCTCTCTTCATACTTGCTAAAAAGCATAAACTTGGCCTATTCCCGATCTGCTCCAAAAAAATTCATTCCTGCCGTAAATCCAAAGAATCTGCTCCGGCCCGGTCTCAAGTCTGCGAGAGCGAAGGCCGATAGTTGGTGAGTGCCGTTCATCCATGTGGGAGGGAGGAGATCTGTCTTGAGCCTGTGATGCTCGCCAAACAGCGCAAGCCTCGGTACGTCATTGAAAATCTAAACAGCCTTTATTTTCAGGCAGAATATGCCAGCAACGGCTCATCCTACACCGCGCTGCCTGGATTGATATCGCATGCTGAGGGATCATCCATTCCATCCCTCCCTGAGTGCCTATTGACGAACTCTGACAAAAAACCTGTTCATGGGCCAACTATTTCTCTGCGGCGTAGGTTTTAAGACTTTGAGTTCATTGCGTCAAGTCATTGGCTGACCTCACTCGTGCCTCCATCTGTTTGACGATAGGCAGAGCGCGCGCCAGGGCATTTTTTTCCGTTTGACCGGGAAAAGGTTTCATGACCACGCGGACTGCGGCGACCGTATCGCCGTTGCAATCATGCAAGGGCATGGTCACCATCAGCGAACTCTTATTGCGGCCATAGTAAACGAGGCCCTTCTCGATGACTTCCTTTTCTTCCGCTTGGCCCGGCTTTCCGAGTTCCTCCGGATCATTGCTCGCAATGATTCGAGGCTCCAGGGCATTGGTGGCGGCGGCGAAGATCTTCAATCCCTGCAAACGCGAATACTTTTTCAACGCATCGCGCACCAGAACTTGGGCAAGGATTTCCTTGGGAGTGTAGATGACCTTGGTATCGCAGAAGTAACTGACGGAGTCGGATTTGGTCCAGAAACCAATCTTGCCGCTGGCAAAGGAACTATCGCGGAGCGAAGGGAAAGCGTCTTTGCCATTGAGTTGGCAACGAATCTCGTTGCCTTTGCATTCGATGCTCATCTCCTGCCACACACCTGCGGGGATTTCCATTTTGGAACCGATCGGGCCGAACAATTGCCCGTCCACACGCTTGAAGAAATAGAGATTGTTACCGAGGGCATTGCCGCGGATGTAATAATAATTCTTCTCGTCTTGAATGCGGAAAGCGATGCCGGCCATTCGTTCCGCCTCGCCATCCACAATTTTGAAACGCGTCGTCACCGTAAAGTCACCGAACGCATCTTCCTCAAAGATCAGCAGAGGATATCGCTCGTCCGTTCGATCCCGAGAAAGCTGTGCCAGGACCAGCCGCTTGTTTGCGACCGGGTTTTGGGATAAACCAGGCAGCGCGCTCGGGACGCTGTCGGCTACGAGCTTCCAATCCCCCGGCTGCCCGCTCCCGCTTACGGTACTGCGAAAGCCTTTGGGACTCTCATTCAGCTGATCGCTGATGAAATCGAAGTAGCGTTCCGCGGACGTTCCGGGACATACCAGTGTCAACAGTGTCGCGGCGATTACGAGTCGTTGCATGAAACGCCAGCGTAACAAAAAGAGCATGACCGACAAGAGGATTGCGAACTTTCAAAACCAACTGCCCAGCTCCCGCCTTCACCTTACGCGCCAGGTTAAAGCGATGGCGCTCGCAGCAAACAACAAATTCGGCGCCCATGCAGCCAGCCACGGAGGAACAATGCCTCCGGAGCCGACCGCCAATGCCACCTGCAGTATCACAAAGTAAGTGAAGCAGATTGAGATGCTGCTGGCCACGCCGACAAAGACGTTGCGCCGTCCCGACGCCGCTCCAAAAGGAAGGGCAATCAGCACCACCACCAGACAGGTCCACGGAGCAGCCAGGCGCCCGTGCAGTTTTGTATCCAGGAGGGCCCGTTTGCTTGCATCTTTAGAATGAAGCCGTCTGTAATCGAGAATCTCACTTATGGAGAACTGGGCCTTTCGGATATCCCTGAAACGGTCGAGCCTGATCTTGTGGATCCTTATGTAGCTTTCGATCTGCTCAGGCGTCTCGGAGAACTCCTCCATCGCCAGCAGATTGGTTTCGTTCGGCGTCGGCAGCGCATCGGGGATCGGCGGGAAGACCAGTTCCTGCACGTTGGTGAAGATCCAGACGCCGTTGCACCGGTAGGCTCCTTCCGCATTGATGACGCGACGCGCCCCGCTGGCCAAGGTCCAGTCGATGTGTGGTCTGATCATGATGTCTGCGGCCATATCATAGGCCTGGATCAGCCAGGTGCGTTTTGCCCGCTCGTTGATGAAACCCAGGTTCTGTTCCCATTGTTGCGCGGAGGGCTTCCTCTGGCTCGGAAGGTGACGATGCAAAATCTGTTCGGCCATTTCTGCGCTGTTCGGTACCCACAGTTCATTCAATGCGAACAAGGCCAGACTGAGTAAGATGCCCACCGCCAGATACGGCGCCGCCAGCCGCCACAAACTCACACCCGCAGCGCGAATGGCCGTCAACTCCTGATGGCGCGCATGGTTGGTCAGCGCATAAAGCATGGCGAGCAACAAGGCGACCGGCAAAACCAACCATAAATCTGCAGACGCTCTGATCAGATAGTAGTGCGCGATATCTAATGCGTCGAGTTGGTGCTTTTGTAATTCCGAGAGCTCGTTGAAAAGATTGAACACAATCCAGAAGATCAGAAAGCCGATCAGGCAATAAGCCAATGGGATCAGCAACTCGCGCAACAGATAGCGATCCAGCAAACGCATCAGGGTCGCAGGCTAATTCATCATTGGCGCACAAGGCAAGCACGGCGCCTGCAGTCACCTTGACGACTTTCGAGGCAACATGAGCAGTCGCTGCCCCAAGAACCTTTTGACTCCTGACGTGATTCAGCGAATCATCTGCTCATGAAACTCTGGAATGCCCTCTTCGCGGTCGCGGCGCTCCTCCTTCATTCCCTGGAAGCGAATGCAGCGGGTGGAGGGAAAAAGCTCGTTGTCGGTTTTTCGCAAATTGGAGCCGAGAGCGCCTGGCGCACCGCCGAAACCGACTCGATCCGCTCGGAGGGCGCCAAACGCGGAATCGATTTGCGCTTTTCCGACGCCCAACAGAAGCAGGAAAATCAGATCAAAGCGCTGCGTGCGTTCCTGGCTCAAGGCGTGGACGCGATTATTCTGGCGCCGGTGGTGGAGACAGGATGGGAGCCGGTTCTGCGGGAGATCAAGCGCGCGAAGATTCCCGTCGTGCTGGTGGACCGCGGTATCAAAGTCTCGGATGAATCGCTCTACGCCACACTGATCGCTTCGGATTTTGTCGAGGAGGGGCGCCTGGCCGCCGCGTGGCTGGCCAAAAAGCTGAACGGGCAGGCAAACATCGTCGAACTGCAAGGCACTCCCGGAGCGGCGCCAGCCATCGACCGCAAGAAGGGCTTTGAAGAAGGCATCGCCAGGCATCCGGGCTTGAAAATCATCAAATCGCAGAGCGGAGACTTCACTCGTTCCAAGGGCAAGGAAGTCATGGAAGCTTTTCTCAAGGCAGAAGGCAAAAATGTCCAGGCCCTCTATGCGCACAACGACGACATGGCTTTGGGAGCCATTCAGGCCATCGAAGAAGCTGGCTTGAAGCCGGGTACGGATATCATCATCGTCTCCATTGATGGGGTGAAGGGAGCGTTCGATGCGATGGTGGCCGGCAAGTTGAATTGCACCGTTGAGTGCAATCCGCTGCTGGGACCAGCGGCCTTTGACGCCATCGAAGCGATTCGCGCGGGCAAACCGGTTGCCAAAAAGACCGTCGTCAAAGATGAGGTCTTCGATCAGTCTGTGGCCAGGGATATCATTGCCAGCCGGAAATACTAATTCTGGATTGACGACGATTGAACTGGCGTTCGCTTTCCCACCATGGCCGATCGAGAAATCCAAGTCGCGCAGGACAAAGTCGCGTCGGGCGCTTTGAGCGATTTGCCTTTAGACCCTTCCCCGCTTCTTCAAATCCGCGGCCTGACTAAAGCCTTTCCAGGAGTCAAGGCGCTCTCCAATGTCGATTTCACTGTTCGCAGAGGCGAGATCCACGCGTTGATGGGGGAAAATGGCGCGGGCAAGTCCACCCTCATCAAAGTGCTCACCGGCGTGTACCAGCGTGAGGGCGGCGACATTTCTCTTGATGGCAGGCCGATCGATGCGCGAACTCCTGAAGAGGCGCAGCGGCTTGGCATCAGCACCGTCTATCAAGAGGTCAATTTGATTCCTTACCGGTCGGTGGCGGAGAACATCTGTCTGGGCCGCCAGCCCACCCGTGCCGGCATGATTCACTGGAAACGGATTCGCGAACGAGCCCAGCGCGCTCTCTCCCGGCTCGGCATCCCGGCCGACGTAACCGAGCCGCTCTCCAATTATTCCATTGCCATCCAGCAATTGGTTGCCATTGCGCGCGCGTTGGATATTTCCGCCCAGCTGCTGATCCTCGACGAGCCAACCTCCAGCCTGGACGCCCGCGAAGTGAAGCAACTCTTCGCGGTCATGCGCCAGTTGAAGTCGGAAGGGCTCGGCATCATCTTCGTGACTCACTTTCTGGATCAGGTTTACGAAATCTCCGACCGCATCACCGTCTTGCGCAACGGCCAGTTGGTCGGAGAGTACGAGGCCAAAGCCTTGTCCCGCCTCGAACTGATCTCCCGCATGATGGGCAAGGAACTTTCCGAGTGGGAGTTGAAATCGGTTTCCACTCCCCGGCCGAAGTCTTCGGGCAAACCGCTTCTGGAACTCCGAAAGCTGGCCCGCAAAGGCTCCCTCAGTCCGATCGACCTGGAAATCTCTCCCGGCGAAGTGGTCGGGCTGGCGGGCTTGCTCGGCTCAGGGAGGACCGAAACCGCGCGCCTGATTTTTGGGATCGACCATGCCGACCAGGGAGAACTGTTGCTTGACGGAAGCGCCGCCGCGTTGAGATCACCTCGTGATGCCATTCGCCTCAAATTGGGCTTTTGTCCCGAAGACCGGAAGATGGAAGCCATCATCCCTAATCTGTCCGTGCGCGAAAATATTGTTTTGGCGTTGCAGGCCAGCCAGGGATGGGTCCGTTATGTATCGGGGACAAAGCAGTTGGCACTGGCCGAACAGTTCATCAAAGCTCTGAACATTGTGACGCCAAACTCCGAGCAGCCCGTCCGGTTGCTGAGCGGCGGCAATCAGCAGAAAGTCATCCTGGCCCGCTGGCTGGCTTCACATCCTCGCTTGTTGCTCCTGGATGAGCCGACGCGTGGCATCGACGTGGGCGCAAAACTGGAAATTGAGAAACTGATGGCTCGCCTGACCGTTGAAGGCATGGCCATTCTTTTCATCTCTTCGGATCTGGAAGAGATCGTGCGCAACAGTCATCGGGTGGTCGTTCTTCGGGACCGGAGCAAAGTTGCCGAATTGAGCCACGAGCAGATTTCTGAAACGAGCATCATGCAGGCGATTGCCGCATCGCGATAAAGCAGAGATGGCAGACGACCGCCGCTTCGGCATCGCGCTGAGAACCGAGCTCAAGGTCCACAGGAATGGGCATAGGAGCGCCGAAATCCCGTGCGTCGAAAGCAAGATAGCCTGCAGGATAGGCCCCTGTTCTCCGCTTGGTTCGCACCGGAAGACGGCGTAGATTTTGTCTGTGTTGATGGACATCAAATCTCAAAGCCGCGAGGAGTTGCAGGCTCAGTTCAAAGAGTGGCAGCAGCCAGCCTATCGCCTGGATCAGTTGCTGGCATGGCTCTACCTGCACCGCGTGACGGATTGGGATGCGATGACCAATCTGCCGAGAGCGTTGCGGGAGCAGCTTCGGCAAACCTACTCTCTTCACACGCTTGAATTGGTCCGCAAGCAAGGCGCGCGCGACACGACCCGGAAATTTCTTTGGCGGCTGAGCGACCATGCGTTGATTGAAAGCGTGCTCATCCCGGCCAATCCCGCGCTCTACGGCGAGCCCAGCGACCGCCACACCCTCTGTGTGTCCACCCAGGTCGGCTGCGCCTACGGCTGTAAGTTCTGCGCCAGCGGGTTGGAAGGATGGAAACGCAACCTGCGAGTCGAGGAAATCGTAGAACAGATCCTGGCGGTGGAACGGTGGCACGTGAAAGAAACGCGGAACGCGGAACGCGCAGCGCCGAGCGAGACGACAGTCGGGCGCGACTCATCGCCGGACGCGGCAGATGGTCCTGATGCTTCCCGTTCCGCGTTCCGAATTCCGCGTTTGATCAACAACCTCGTCATCATGGGCATGGGCGAGCCACTGGCCAATTATGACAATCTGATCAAGGCCTTGACGATTCTGAATGCTCCGTGGGGCGGCGGCATTGGCGCTCGGAAGATTACTGTCTCCACCAGTGGTCTGGCGCCGCAAATTCGCAGGTTGGCTGATGAACCGTTGCAATTTCGTCTGGCTATCTCCCTGCACGGCGCGACGGATGAGACGCGCCAGAAGATCATGCCGGTCAACCGCAAATATCCTTTGAGCGAGTTGACTTCCGCCTGTGAGTATTACCAACAGAAGAAAGGGCGGATGATTACACTCGAATACATTTTGATTGCCGGCGTCAACGACAGCCTGGATCAAATCAAGCCTCTGGCGCGCCTGGCCGGTCGTTTGCATGCCAAAGTGAATCTGATTCCTTACAACCGTGTGGAAGGCCTGCCCTGGGAACGTCCCACGGAGGCGGCGCAGGAAACGTTTTTGTCCGCGCTGGAAAGACAGAAGGTCGCGGCCACGCTGCGCCGTGAGAAAGGTCATGACATTGATGCTGCTTGCGGCCAGTTGCGTTTGAAAACGGAGAGGGAGCTGCGCCTTCAACCTGTTTAGGCTGCCGCGTCAGAAAAGATTCGCCAATGCCATGCAGCATCGTGTTAAGCTGATTGCGCTATGAACTTACCCGCTGTGGCGGTTGAATTCTCCGATCCGATCAATGCCAAAATCCTGGCGGTGTCCGAAGATCGCATTCAAGGGTTTCAGCGCGATCCGTTCGGGCAAATCGCGCGGCAATCCGGAGTGGAGCTCCCGATCGTCATGGAGCGCATTCAAGCCATGCTGCGGGCGGGCACCATCCGGCGGGTGCGCCAGACGTTGCTCGCGACCAACCTGGCCCAGGGCGCGTTGGTTGCCTGGCAGGTGCCGCAGGAAAAACTCGATGCGGCCTTCGATTACATGTTCCAGGAGGATCCGTTTTCCGGCCATGTGGTGACACGCTCCACGGATGCAGCCACCGCAGGCTCCAATTACAAGCTGTGGACGACGCTGAAGGTGCCCCAAGGTTACTCCATGACCAAGCATTGCGAGTTTTTGACCGGCCAGACTGGCGCACAACATTTTCGGCTCATGCCCGCCAGGCGTTTGTTTGCTCTTGGTGTCGGACATACACGTCGGCGTGGAATGGCTCCGGGCAGCAAAAGTGAAGAACTCGCCGAAGTAACGGAAGTCACGCTGACGACGCTCAATGATTTGGAATGGAGGATTCTCACCGCCCTCAAGCGGGAATTTGAGCCGAAAGAGATTTGCCAAAACCTTTGGCAGGCTCGCGCGGAGGAAGCCGGTGTGCCGCTGGAAACGTTTTGCGAGATGGCTGAAGACTTCAATCGGCGGAAAATCATTGGCCGCTTCTCGACTTTTCTCGAACACGTGAAGCCATTGAAGGATGGCGAGCGAGTGACGCGTTTCAATGCCCTTTTCCACTGGGCTGTGCCGCCGGGACGCGAAATTGAAGCGGGCCGCGAAGTCGGGCGCCATCACATAATGACTCATGCTTACTGGCGCGAAGGCGGGCCGGAATTCCGCAACGTCAATATTATGGGCGTGGCCCATGGCACCGACAAATCCGTGGTGCTGACGCACAAGGCGGCCATCGATGAACATCTCAAAGGCGTCGGCATCCCGGTGAGCTACACCAATGTCTTTTGGGGCGGGCGCAGCGAAATCAAACCGTCCGAAATCTCGCCCTTTGCCTATTGCGATTGGTGCCGCAGTCGAGGTCTGGCCCCGGAAAAAATGCGCGAGCCGTGATGCTGGTAACAAACAGCACGCAGGTTATCGTCGGCAGGTCCCATCTCGCGTGGCGTTTGGGACCAGGCATTCCGGGCGCCGGCAATGCAGCCCGGGTCAGCGCAAACAAAAAGTTAGGGACTACCTCAACCTCCGTGACTATGATATGGCCAAACTATCGGCAAACTTAGATTGATTGCCAGAATTCATCTCCGATCAGCGATCCATTGGACATGCTGCGGGTCGCAGACCCGCGCTCCCGGAGCGCGCCTCTGCGAGGCGCAGCAGCGTTGGCACTTCACTCGGTTTCGGAAATGATTTTTGGCAATCGCTATAAATCGTCAACGTGACTGAAGAACCGATTCTGCGAATGGACAACGTGGCTGTCGGCTACGAACGGCACGTTGTCCTTCAAAACATCAACCTCAGTCTCACGCGCTCGAGCTTCATCGGTTTGCTCGGCGCCAATGGATCGGGCAAATCCACTCTGCTCAAGACAATCCTGGGCATCATCCCGCCGTTGGGCGGGCGCATGGAGATTCTTCCCCTGGATGGCCGCCGGCCAGTTTTCGGATACGTGCCGCAGCGTGAAGTGCTCGACCCGATTTTTCTGCTGTCCAGCTTCGAGGTCGTTCTGATGGGGGTTTGCGGGGCGGTCGGCCCGGGCCGGCGGATCCGTTCATCGGAAAAGGACTGGGCGCATGAGTGTCTGCGTGAGGCCAGCGCCGACGATATCAGCCGAAAGCGTTTTTCCCAACTTTCCGGCGGACAAAAGCAACGCGTCTTGATCGCTCGCGCTCTGGCCACACGGCCAGACTTTCTGTTGCTGGACGAACCGACCGCGGGTATTGACACAGCGGCTGCGCAGGCAATCCTGGAACTGTTGCAGCGGCTTCACCAGCAACGCGGGCTGACGATCCTGATGGTCAGCCACGACCTGCCGACCGTGCGAAAGCACGTTCAACAAGTCATCTGGCTGCACCAGGGCAAAGTCTTGCAGGGCTCGGTTGATGAGTTGTTGAGCCGGGACAAGCTCGAGGAACTCTTCAATCTGGAATTGAGTTGAAATGGAAACACTGCGCGAAATCTTCGATCCCAATTTCCTCTTGCGGAATTCAGTTTACATCGGGCTGCTGGTCGGGCTGGCGTGTCCGCTCGTCGGCGTCTATCTGGTCCTGCGGCGGCTGATCTTCATGGGCGTGGCGCTGCCGCAGGTGTCATCGTGCGGCATCGCCCTTGCCTTCGCCTTGCACACGTGGGGCCTGGTGCCGCACAGTGAGGAAAGCGAGCAGACCTTGGCCTTTGCGGGCTCGACGCTCTTTACACTGGGGACCATTCTGGTTTTATCGATCCTCGAACGGCGTGGCCGGGGCATTATCGAAGGACGCATCGGGACGGCTTACGTGCTGGCTGGCGCCTGGAGCATCCTGCTGCTGGTCAAAAATCCCTACGGCGAACACGGGCTGCTGGAGCGGCTTCGCGGCGAAATCATCGCGGTCTCAAACGCAGATCTGGTATGGACCCTGGCCGCCTTTACGGTGGTGGTGTTGGCGCTGTTCGTGTTCCAGAAGGAGTTCATGCTCGTTTCGTTCGACCGCGAAATGGCCATCACTTTAAAGAAAAACGTGTTGTTCTGGGATGGGCTGCTCTTTGTGCTCATTGGTTTGACGATTTCAATGACGGTGTTGAGCGTTGGACCGCTCGTTGCCTTTGGATTTTTGCTGATGCCGCCGCTCATCGCGCACCTCTTCGCGTCGAACATGCGGCAATTTGCCCTGGGCGCCGCCGCGATTGGACTCTCCAGTTCGCTGCTTGGATTTTACATTGCCCTGCGGTGGGATCTGCCAGTGGGTCCCACCGACGTCGCCCTGCTTGGAGTTGTTTACGGCATCGCCTTTCTTGGCAAAAAGCTTTTCAACACACGGCGGTCGAAGGAAACCGAAACGTTGCGACTATCGGCAAAGCAGGGATAAGAAAAGCCTTTCCAATTCCGACGTCGCTGCTTCCAGGGGAAGAAAATACTTCACCTTGTAGAACTCCTTGCTGGCGTCGCAATAAATCCAGCCCATCAGTGATTTGAATTTCACGCTGTCGGCAGTGGTTGCTCCGTAACCCATGCGTTGATTGGCAAAGAGGAGATAATAGCTGTAGGTCGTTTGGCCGATTTCCTTGCGAAAGAATTTGGGCCGAAATTGCGCATCGCCCACGACGGTGTTGGAGATATCGCCTGGATAAGGTGAGAGCGCATGGGCATAAAGAGCTTCCAGGCCCATGATGCCGTCGTTCCGAAGCGCTTCTGCAGCTTCTTTGTCCACGTCGCGCATGACTTCAATTTTCAGGACTCGTTCCTTTGCGCTCAGCGTGTAGCGGGTTGAAGATCGTCCTTTGTCCGTCTCTGTGAGTGTGAAGTCCCGGAGCCGTGGCGATTTGAGCAAAGCCGGAATGTCGTTGCTCGGTGGCTTGGCCGGTTGTGAGAACTGCGCCCTATTGCGGGCAAAGAAAATCAACGCGGCGGCAAACAAACAGAGACCCGTCAAGACGAGTATGACAATGATGTTTCCGGTTTTCATCCCTGGCAATCAAAGCGACACAAGGGGGTAGGATTCAATACAACTCAAACGCATCAACGTCACGCGTATTGATCGCTCGGATGTAAGTTTCAATGGGTTTGGGCAGTTTCATTTCTTTCGTGTCCTCCAATCGTTGTTGGTTTCTCAAATGGTGGGGATGTTTCCGCCGTCAATAACGTATTCGCTTCCGGTGATCGAAGAGGCCCGGTCGGAAGCGAGGAACGCGACCAATTCCGCGACTTCTTCGGGCCGGTTGGGGCGACCGAGGGGAATCCCGCCTAATGAATTCATGAGACTCTGACGTGCGGCAGCCGTGTCAGTCCCCGCTTGCGCCGCCAACCGCTCAATCAACACCTTGGCGGCTTCCGTTTCGGTGAACCCAGGCGCAACACTGTTCACTCGGATGCCGTCCGGAGCGACTTCTTTCGAGAGCCCTTTGCTGTAATTGGTGAGCGCGGCTTTGGCGGCCGCGTAGGCCAGGGTCGCTTCAAATAACGGGAGCGTTCGCTGGATGGACGAAACATGAATGATGACTCCGGAGCGTTGCTTCAGCATCGCGGGAAGAAAGCCCCGGTCCAAGCGCACTGCTGAAAAGAAATTCAACTCGAACTCTTGCTGCCAGACCTCATCGGTCAACGCCAGCACGCCGCCGCCCGGCGCGGAAGAACCGCCCACGCTGTTGATCAAAATGTCGAGGCCGCCGAGTCGGTTGAGCGTCGCCTGGATGATGTGATCCGCTCCCGCGCGCGTGCTGACATCCGCTTGAACGAACTGCTCGGATTTGCCGCTCGCGGGGACGGTTCTGGCAGTGGCAAGCACCGTGGCCCCGCCGCGTCGCAGCCGATTCACCGTGGCCTCGCCAATTCCCTTGCTGCCACCCGTGACGAGGATTCGCTTGCCGACGAATTCGTTTGCGTCGTATGCGATGTTGGATTCGCTCATAATATGCAGCCACCTCAAAATGCGCCGCCATTCTTGGACGGACAATGGCCATTCGTCCACATTTTTGGTCCAAAACGCCGCACGTCATCTGAATCCATTTGCTTTTTGATTTCAGGCGAAATGGAAGGCAGACTCCGGGTCCAGCGATGCTGGCTAATTCTCCAAGCGATGATGGATGTTCTCGCTGACATCATGTCGCTCCTTAAGAACGAGCAGCAATGCATTCATCCGATCCATCTCACACTTACTTCCTGAGCCAGTGCCGCGGCACTGGCAGCGGTCGCGATGAATGGCGTTTCAAGATGCGGCTTCCTCGCCGAGCAACCAATGCCGCTCTCGCGTCCAGCCAAGAAAGCGCCGGGTGTCCGCGGCTTGGACAAGCGAGTCGCGGGTGTGAACCAACGCCAGCCCACGCAGGGCAGGGCCGAAGCGAATTTGGAAAGCCTCGCGTTGCTCCCGGAGATGTTCGCCAGCCCATGCGATGAAACCGCCCGTTTCTTCCGGCGGAAGGTGCGAGAGGTAAAAAATCATCTGCCGCCACGCGTAGGCGGTGTTCTTCAGCATTATGAGCTTCGCGTGCGATTTGTCGCTCTTGGCTTGCTGGCGGCGGCAAATCCAGCGGAAGCATCGCTCCGCCATGTCGCGGAGGTCACTGCGCAATTCCGCCGCCAGGCCGAAGGCGGCAAAAAGGACAGCGAGGTTGTGCGTTGTGAGGATTTGCGATTGCTCAATGACCATGCCGTTCCGCGCCACGTCCCACCGTTTCCCCGGGTTGGCACTCGCGCGAGCTATGCAGAGTGTGGCGAACGGATTGGTTGGCGCCTGTCGCTGAAACCACGACCATCGCTTTGGCTCCGGCTTCGCGTCAGGCAAGTCTCGCACCGCCGCGCAGTCCACCTCGTAGTAACGCGCGTAGAGCGAGTCTTCCATCGCCTCCGCAGCCTGTTTCGCAGCCTGAGTGAACTTCGGTGAGAAGTCATCCATGAAAATATCGGCGGCGAGTTCTTCGACGAAGGGTAGGTCAAGTTCGCCGCCCTTCGCCAACACCCGGAACTCTTGCAGAAGTTTGTTCGGAACAATCGCGTGCGGAAACGCGCGAAGCGTCAGCATCGCGACATCCTTCAACGTCTGCCGGGAGAGGTCGCGCGACGATATGTCTTTGCGGCGAAACTTCTCCACGGTAACAATCCACGGCAGTTCCTCAATTCGCACCTGTTTCTCCAAGTTGAGCAGCAACAGCGAACGCCGCCGTCGGAACGCGCGGTAGATGGACGCATACAACGCGCGAAGCTGTGGGTCATCGAACGCTTGAGAGCGCAGCCCGGAAGTGAACTGCGGAATGACCTGCGCCAAAGTTTCGCCGGACGTAACGATGCCGCGTGCGACCAGAACCTCCGCCGTATCGCAAAGGCAGCGAGCGACTTTATCGGCGATGGACGCCGGGATGACGGTTCCCGCAGGCAGCGCCAGCTTGTCTGCTTCCTCATTCGTCACGGGCTGGATGACGGTTTCCACTTCGTCGAGTCCACCGTCCGACGGATGCGCCGCGAGGCGCTGCTGCACGACCGCCGCGATTTGGTGGTGCATTGGACTCGCGACCTGCGCGAGCTGCCGTGCGCGGATGCCCCGAAACTTCTCCGTCTCGGGTCCGCCGCGTTTGGCGACGTGACGGGCAACAATGAGCCGAATCATCCCAACATCGCGCCCGGTCAATGAGTCAGGATTCTCAGCGCATTGTTTCAAATAACCGTGTAGCCTGGCGAAACTGTCGCCCGACCTCGCCGGCTTCCCGCAAAGCTTGTGCGTCGTGCGGGCGGTGTCCACTTCGGCCACCACGGCCTTCGCGCGCTGCAGCCAATCCGCCGGGTAATGCCGGCAAGGCCAGCCGCCGGAGATGTTGAACCGCTTGGTCTCCGGGGAAACCCATCGCCCATCGGCATCCGGCGCAATGGTGGGAATGTCTCCGCTGACAGTTTCCAGGAAGAGCCGAACCATCCGATCGTAGAGCGGCGTCCATACTTGTATCGCCTCGCGCTCGGCGAGAATGCGTGGATTTGGAGCGATGCGCCGGATGCGTTCGAGCGTGGCGCCAACGCTCTCCAGAAAAATGCGTGCGCCGGAACTAGCGGGGCGTTGCGCGGGGAGGGGATAAAATCTCAGCGTTGAAAAATGAGGCGACAGTTCATCGACAAGTTCGCGGGCTGCGTCCGAACGGCTATTCGCAACCAGCCACGCCATGGCCAGCAACGCGCCTTCCTCGGGAACCTGAATTTCGTAGCAACCGGAATGGAGACTCTCGGTGAGTTCAGCAACGCCCGCATCCGTCAGGAAATAGCTGTTGAGCGCCTGCCGTTCCGCTCCACCTCGATTTGGCGCAACGCGGTTCGCTAAATCCGACTCGTGTGGCAGCAATGGTCCGCCCGCGAGAAGTCGTCCCGTTGCGAATCCGCCCGTCACGACTTCAGGCGTCGCCCAAATGGGAACGGACTGCAGCGGCTGACGGCTTCCGACTGCCAATTGGCCGGAGAGCATCCCTTGGAGCACTGTGACCCACTTGGCTGCCTTCTCGCGGGCGCGGTCCCTCGTTGCCGGGTCCTCGTGAGCCTCGCTCGTAGAGAGTGCTCTCGCGATTTGGAACGCGGCGTAACCCGCATTCGCCGTTGGTCCTCTGTCCTGCGTTTCGTCGTGCGGCATCAGTTTGAAAAGTTTGGGTCCGGGGGCTGGAATTGAACCAGCGCCCTCTCGGTCCGAGCCGAGCGCTCTGCTACTGAGCTACCCCGGAATCCGGATGCAGTGTAAAGACGCGTCCGCCAAGCGCGAGGCTAAATTGTCCACCAGAAAACGCGGCGACGCATCAAGGCTGCTGGCAACGAGTGCTGCGAGAGCCCACAGGAGCAATTTCATTTCGTTTCGGTCACGGAATTTCTGGTGATGACTCTCCAACCACCTTCCACTTGCCCCACAGCCTGGGCGTGAGTTCGGCTTCGCTCGGGACGTCGGCGGTGATGGCAGTGGCTTTGTCCGTCCAGTAAACGCGCTGAGTGGTCTGGCCGTTCGCGCCGCGCAGCACCTTGAGCAGACAATCGTTTGACGACTTCGCTGCCGACAGTTCCAGTGGCTCCGGTAATCAATATCATGATTTGTTCTCTCTAAAGTTGCGTGACTGCTTTCGATGACGAAGTCAGCGTTGGGCAAAACGGTTTTCAATTCGGACAAGATGTTTTCAAGGCTCGGCAAACTCGGTGAAATGAAACCCGCGACGCCCGACAACCTTCAAGCTGCCTCGAAAGTGACCTTCAGGCCGAGCGCGGAAAGCACGGAACTGAGGCTGGACAAACGCGGGTTGCCATCGCGGGAAAACAGCCGATACAGGCTTTCCCGATTCAACTTGCTCAATTCCGCCGTGCGTGCGACGCCGCCCTGTGCTTCCACAACGTCGCGCAGGCCGACCAGAAAAACTTCCGGGCCTTCCTCGTAACAGGCGGTGAGATATTCCGCCGCCGTTTCAGGGTCATCCAGTTTCTCACGCAGAATTTTTTTATAGCTGACCGTTTTCATAAATCACTTTTCTTTGAACTCGCGCCAATATTGTTTGGCCAGCCGGATGTCGCGGTCCTGGGTTCGCTTGTCGCCGCCACAGAGCAGCACGACCAGCGTCCGCCCTTTCTGGCCGAAATAAACCCGGTAGCCCGGTCCGTAATCCACTCGCAATTCGCTCACGCCGTCGCCGACCGACTTGCAATCGCCGAGATTGCCCTGCCGCACGCGCGCCAGCCGGGCGAGAATTCGCGCCACAACTTTCTTGTCGTTCAAATTGTCGAGCCACTCCTCAAACGGCACGTGCCCGTCTTGCGTGCGGAAGGCAACGACTTCTTTCGGTGTGGCGAACACCGCCTTACTGTAGCTTTTAAGCTACTGAATCGTCAAGAGGGCTGACGTGATTGCCGAACGGGACATCTTCGCGCAGCAGTTCGCGCGACTCGACGTAGCCTTTATTGACGAAGTCGGCTTGCCCTGCCGAAGCCTTGGCGCAGGCACGCGTTGGGCAAAGCGGTTTTCAATTTGGGCAAAATGTTTTTAAGGCTCGGCCAAGTTGTTAACTGAATCCAAGCCCGGCAAATCCCTTAAACGAAACTCGCGCCCGTAGAAGCAACAGTTTCTACTTCCGCAACGCTGCCAATGATTCCGACACCTCTTTACCCTTGCCCTCAATGAAGGCCAGCAACTCATCCGGCGTGCGCGTGTCCTCGGTGCTCTTGCGGTTCGGATTGACGGCTTTCAAGTCGTAATTCTTCGCTTCGATTTGCTGGCGCATGATCGTCCAACTGCGCTCGCTGTCTCCGCGCGTCGGCAGCAGGAGGAAGAAATCTTCAAAGCATTTCAGCGTGAACGGCGTGCGCTTGCCGACTTTGATGTCCGACAAATCGTAATACCAAATCTTCTCCGTCAGCTTGCCTTTGGTGAAGAACAGCAGATTGGTTTTCACGCCCGCACCCGCCGCGGTGAACACGCCGCCCGGTAGACTCACGATGCACCACAGGTCGCAATCATCCAGCAGCTTCCGCTTGGTTTGCACGAAGGCAGTTTCATTCGTGCGGAACAGCACGCCCTCATCCAGCACGATGCCGCAACGTCCGGTAGGTTTGAGACTGTCAATCACGTGCTGGAGAAACAGCACTTGCGTCGCGCCGGTCTTGTAAGGGAATCGTGTCTGCGCGTCCTTGCCTTCTTTGCCGCCGAAAGGCGGATTCATCAGCACCACGTCGTAAAGCGACGGCGCGTCCTGAAACAACCCGCCGTAAGTCTCCGCACCGGTCAGCGTGTTGCCGTGCCAGATGTTGGGCGTGTCAATGTTGTGCAGCACGAGGTTCGCGAGCGCGATGGGATAAATTGCGTTGTCCTTCTCGCGCCCGAAAAACGTCCGGTGCTTCAACGTTTCCAATTGGTCGGGCGACGTGATTCTTTCGTTGTTCTTGCCAGCGATATGCTCGAACGATTGCGCCAGAAACCCGCCCGTGCCGCAGCCGGGGTCATAGACCGTCTCGCCAATCTTCGGGTCAATTACCCGCACCATCGCGCGGATGATTTCGCGTGGCGTGAAAAACTGGCCGCCGTCGTTGCCCTTCTCGCCCATTTTGAGCAGCAATCCTTCATACACCTGCGAAATCTGAAAACATGCGTCGGGTCAACCGACTCCGCGCTGATCTCGTTCACCTTGTCCAGCACGTCGAGAAAGTTCCGCTCCGTGTCAATGCGTGTTCGCTCCACGCCGGAAAAGATTTCGCTGATGACCTTCTGACGCGGCGTCGCGTTCGGCTGCGCTCGCAACTTCTTCAACAGCGGAATCAACTCGCCGTTGACGAACCCGAAGAACGCGCCGAGCGCTCCGTCCTGCAATTCCTTCCGCTTCGTGCCGTCCGGCGCAGCCCAATCCTGCCAGCGATACGGCGCAGCCAGCGACGGTGCGAATTCCGAATCCACCGCGTCGGCTTCCTCGGCCTCGCGCGTTTCGCGCTCGTCGAGGATGCGCAAGAATAAAATCCACGTCAGTTCCGGCACGTATTGCAGCGCGCCCGCGCAATTCGAGCGCCGCATGATGTCGCAGATGCTTTTGACCGCGCTGTTGACGGACTGCTGAGTGGCGTGGCGCTTGCCGTTCCCGTTGGTCGCTTTGGCCTTCATTCGTTCACGCAAGAATATATTTCCCAGACTTTCTCGTGCCCACCCTCCGAATCATTCCCGCCGTGAGCAAAGGGTTCAGCAATTTCAGCGCGCCTTGCCGGGTCACGCCCAGCGCGTCCCAGATTTCCTGTGGCGTCATGCTCTTGCGGTCGCGCAGCATTTGGAGCAATTGCTCCTGCTTGGGACGCAGCACGAGTTTTTTCCGCCCCGACCGTGCCTCGAGCCGTTGCACCCGCGCCCAAATCTTTTCCAATGTCACGCGCAGCCCCTCGGCGGCGTATTCCAACCAGCCCGTCAAATCCCCGCCTTGCTTGCGGACCGCGTCGAGCGACTCGTAATAGCGCGGCCGATTCTCCCAGTAAAATTCGTCCACCGAAAAAATGTGATGTGTGTCGAACCCGCGCCGATAGAGTTCCCACAACGCCAGCGCCCGTCCTGTGCGGCCGTTGCCGTCGGCGAACGGGTGAATCTCCTCAAACCGATAATGCAGGATGGCAGACGACAACACCGGCGACAGCTTCGGCGCTTCCTTGTTCCACCACTCCAGCAACTCGAACATCAGCCCCGACACTTCATTGGCGGGCGGCGGCACATATTTTCCCACGCGCACGGCGATGGTGCGATACCGTCCGGCCGTTCCTTGATCCATCACGCCACCCGCGATGACCTGATGCAGCTTCAAAACGTCCTCGTGCGTCAGCGGTGATTTCTTCAGGTGCTTCTCGACGAACCGTAACCCCGCGAAATAGTTGAGCACTTCCCGTTTGGCCCGCTCGGTCACGGCGGGTAATTCCTTTCCTTCCTCCAGCGCCCGCACCTGCTCCAGCGTCAGCGGGTTGCCCTCGATGGCGGTCGAACTGTGCGTGTTGCGGACACGGCTGTCTTTCTGCAACGCCGGAATCCACGACACCTGCACCGTCGCCGCCAGGATTTTCTCCCGCAACGCGGCAATCTCTTCCAGATGCGTCACGAGTCCGTGGCGAATCGTGAATTCGGGTTGATAGCTCACCACGCGACTTTACAGATTAGACAACCGTAAGGCAACTGGTTAGACAACCGGGCGGCAAGGCTTTGAAAGCCGCCCCTCCGTTTTCTTTCAAAGCTCGCCTGGCTTTGGAAGCCGGCTTTCAATCAGCGTTGTCGCCCGTTATTTGCGAAAAACATCGAGAATAAGCGCCCCTCACTATTTTCGCTCCGATTGGACAACCGTAAGGCAACGGGTCAGACAACCGGGCGGCCATTCGCTTTGCCCCAAAGGGGCAACGTCATCCAGCCCAGGGTTGCGAGGCACGAGCTACCCTGGGTTTACGATTCATAAATTCAATCAACCCTGAAGGGGTTGAATCCATTCACGAGGAAACGGTGACGCAACCCCGTTGGGGTTGAAAATGTTTTTGACGGTTGACCCAGGGTAGTCGCTTCGCTCCAACCCTGGGCTGAAGGCCAGAAGGCCGTTGGCCTTCGCGGGCGCCTACAACTCCCCGCTGAAGGCGCGGCGCAGCAAGGCGGCGGGCAAATGGTTGATCGCGTCCAGTTGCTCGGCCAGCGTCTGGCGCAGCCGCTCCGCGGACGCCATCTGCGCCGAAAGTTGCGCGGCGATGCGGCGCTGGTCGCGGAGTGGTGGAAAGTTCAATTCGACTGCTGCGACTTCTTCGGTTCGAATCCGAGGAAGCTGACTCTGCGTTAAGCCCGGCGTGCGTTGCAAGTAAACAGGGCTTCGCATAAAGCTGGAAACAAAAGTCGTGTCGGCTTTTGTCGCATCAACTTTGTAAACGTATTGGTCAACCGAACAGAGGCCGTCGAATTCTGCCAACCAGACTTTGTTCAAGTAGGGCCGCAGATAGCCATACACGATGTCGCCTTTGTAGAAACGTGGCTTCCGCCCGGTCAGTTCCGACATCTCCAACGCGACCGAACCTGTTCGCACACCCGTCCCTGACTGGATGTGTTCCAGTCCAACGAAAGTCGCTGCACCCTTTGGCTTGTCGTACGGATGCACAACTTCCTGCCGAAGTTCCAGCACATCCCCTAGCCGTTTCTTCGGCCACGCTTGCGCTTCGGGGCTGTTGAAGACGGCGCGGAGGTGGGCGGCGGGCAAGCTCTCGGCGGCTTGCAACTGCGCCACGGCGCTGCTGCGCGCACGTTCCACCGCCGCCATCTGCTCCTTCAAAATCCCCGCAATCCGCTTCTGCTCCGCCAGCGGTGGCAATTGAATTGGCAGTTGAGCAAGTCGAATTGCCGGCAAGTGGGCAATCGTTGTCTTCGCATGAGAACCGGAGAACTCGGCAGCGTTTGCACCAAGCCACATTCTCCACATGACAAAGGAAGGATCAATCAGCCCGCCAATCGGCCTCAATCTGTGCAATGCCTTTTGGTAGTAGCATGGCTTGATTTCTTCGTTCCAAACTGCGGCTCGACCCGGCTCACCGCCCTCACACACCAGAAGATCACCTTTCCGCAACTCAAACTTTCTTGCTTCCGTTTCCGTAAAATCCATCAGCGAAACGTGAGCGAGGTCAAAGCGTCCCCATTGCACGTTTGCGTTTCGCAGGTATGAACGAGGATGCTTTCCTACTTTGCTTTTTGGAGAGAGCATTTTGCCAAGCTGGATTTCGCACACCTTACCAAGTTTCACCCATCGCCAGCCATCCGCCAGTTGCGGCTTTGCGTCCTTTGCGCCGTTGCGTGAGATTTCTTCCGCTATCATGCCGCGAACATTCTCCCTTTGGTTTCGCGCAAAATTGTTGAGTCTCGTTTCCCCTCACCCTGATCCTCTCCCTCACGGAGAGGGAACAGCCGGCGCAGCTTTCGAGATATTCGGAAGCGCGTCCCGCCAATCCAGACGCAGGTTCGCGCGAGAGACGGAGAACGATTCTCCCTCTCCCCAAGGGAGAGGGCTGGGGTGAGGGGAAAGCAGCGACCGACTTCACGGCAAGGCGCGTCATTCATCACGTTACTCATGCCGCGAACATTCTCCCTTTGGTTTCGCGCAAAATGTCGGCGGGCTTGCCGAGAACTTTGAGCGCGTCCAGTCCGCCGGCGTTGCGCACGTCGGGGATTTGGAAGATTTGCGGATTCTCCAAACCGTCCGTGCCTGCGCGGGCGAATTGCGAGGCCATCGCCTTGAGCGTGGCGGCGGCGGGCGCGGGAAGGTCCGCCAGCCAGCGGTCGTGTTTGTAGGCGAACGCCTCGGCGCGCTCGACGCGCGTGCGCGGGGCAAGCCCGTAACCGAGTTCCGCCAGCACGTCGTAAAGGTCGTAATCGTTCATGCCTTCGAGCCGTTGCACGAGCAGCGCGGAGCGGCCCGCGTCGGGAAGTTTGCCCAGCATCTCGCGGCGGCGCGGCGGCTCAATCCAGCAGGCGCGGAACTTTTCCAACGTCGGCGCTTCCTCCACCAGCCGTTTCGCCAGCCGCTCCTTGTATTCTTCCACCGTCACCGGCATCGCCTTGCCGTCCACTTGCGTGACGATGTAACGGCCCGCATCGGTGGTGCGAACCTCGAAGCCCTCGACTTGAATGGTCGGTTCGGGCGGCGGCGGCGGTGCAGGACCTTCGGCCGGTTTTCGCGGCTGCCATTTGGTCAGGAATTCACTGCCGAACAATCGCGTCGCGTTCGTGAAATCATAGACGCGGAACATCAATTTGCCCGTCGTCGGATTGAGCCGCGTGCCGCGCCCGACCATTTGATAGAACGCGATGGGCGAGCGGACGTATTTGAAGAAAACAATGTTGCAGACGGCGGGCACGTCCACGCCCGTCGTGAGCAAGTCCACCGTGGTGGCGATGAAATGGGAGCGGGACGCGCCACGCAAGTCGGCGAGGTATTGAGCGCCGCCAACGCTGGCCGTGCATTTGAAGGCGTAAGGCTCGAGCCGTGGGCGTTTCTGTTCCGCGCACCAGTCGGCGTAAAGATTGTTCATTGCCGTTGCGACGGCGTCGGCATGACGGTCGCGGGCGCAGAAGATGATGGTCTTTTGTTCCGGCCCGCCGGTGGCGAGCAGTTGCGCGAACAGGAATCGCGTCATGGCGGCAACGCGTTCGGGGATGAGGAGTTTGTCATCGAGACTTGCCGCGCCGTAATGCGGGCGGGCATCGCCGGGTGTCACAGCCGCGCCCGTGTCGGCATCGTGCAGTTGTTTGCCTGCCAAATCCGCACGTGAAACGCCGGTGACGCGCTCGCTCTCGGTCTTGTCGTCGAGGAAAAGGTCAACCCGCCGAATCTCGCACGCCGCGAGATAGCCGTCCTCTATTCCTTGCGCCATGTCGTATTCATAGACCGGCTCGCCGAAATGTTTGAGGTTGTCGGCGCTGACTTGCAGGTCGGCGGCGGCTTCCTTCGTTCGTTCCGTAACTTCAATTTCGCGCGGCGTGGCGGTGAGACCGATTTGGACGGCATTCGGGTTGCGCGTGAGCACTTGCGACCATCTGCCCCACGCGGAGCGGTGGCACTCATCTATGATGATGTGGCTGAAATAATTTTCAGGATAGAACGTGGTCAGGAAATTCGCCGAGCCGTCTTCAGTGTCCACATCGAGCGTTTGATATGTCGCGACGTGGATGCGAGCGTTGCGGGCGTGATTCGCGCCGTCACTGTCCTTGTAAACCTCGGCGGCTTCCGCGCCGAAGACATTTTGCAGCGCGCCCAGGCCCTGGCTACGAAGCTCGTCGCGGTCGCAGACGAACAGCGCGCGGCGCAGTTGCCCCGCGTCGGCGATGCGTTTGAGCAAATGAACGGCGATGAAAGTTTTGCCCGCACCGGTGGCGAGCGTGAGCAGTGCGCGCTTCTCGCCACGCGCAAGCTTTTCCAGCACGGCGCGGATGGCGGCGTCCTGATAGTAACGGCGCGTGGCTTCGCCACCGGTGTAACGGGTGAGCAGCGGCTTGGCGGAAGGCGCGTCGAGCGTGAAGCCCTTTGCTTTCTCGTAACGCGCACGCAACTCTGCAGGCGTGGGGAATTCCGAGAGTGGTTTGGGCGCAGTCGTTTTGCCGGTGAAAGAATCGAACTCAACAAACAGATGTCCGTTGCTGGAAAAGACGAACGGAACATTCAACCGTTTGCAGGAGGCGTAGAGTTTGCCTTGTTCCAATCCGTGACCGGGCGGAAGATTTTCCGCCTTGGCTTCGATGAGGGCAACGGCGACGGGCTGGGTCTCGGAATTAACCGCAATGCGGAGCGTGTAATCAACCCGCCCTCTCGCCCGCTTGCGCGGTTTGCCGTCAATGATTTCTATCGCGCCCGCCGTTTCCTCGCGCCGAATCAAATCTTCCGTCCAGCCGCAAGTGTGAATGGCAGGGTCAATCAGTTTGGCGCGAGTGTCGGCTTCGCCGAATGGCACGGGTTTGAGATTAGCGGAGCGGCAGGCTGATGCAAAGACGGAAATGAATTCGTCGAGTCATGTGTGCTGTCCACTACGGGTTGGTTTTGAACAACGCGTCAATTTTTCAGCGGACTTGTTCGCTCATTCGGATTAACGGAGGCCGTTAAACCGTGGGGATGTTTCCGCTATGAATGACTGAATTTCCCAAACCTCAAACCAATTACCGCCACTACGCAAGGCGCACCGATTCCCCGAAACGAAGCGTTCTGAAACGTGACTCCGAAATGTTTCTGGCGCGGCGCGCGTCCTCCAGCGCGCGCAACGGTTCATCGATGCCCTCAGTTGTCATCTGGAACGTGCCGAAATGCATGCCGATGCTTTCCGACGCCTCAAGATCGAGATGCGCCTGGACCGCCTCCGCCGGATTCATGTGAACGGACTGCATGAACCAGCGCGGCTCGTAGGCGCCGATGGGCAGGAGCGCCAGATCGATCGGACCGAGCCGCATCCGAACGTCATGGAAGAGGGCCGCATACGCGGTGTCGCCGGCGAAAAAGATGCGCGCGCCGCTTGCCGCCAGCATGAATCCGCCCCACAGGGCGCGGTTCCGATCCAGCGGACTTCGCGCGGAGAAGTGTTGTGCCGGGGTCAACGTGATCGGCAGTGCCAAGGTCTTGGCTTCCTGCCACCAATCGAGCTCCTCCACCCGGCGGATACCCGATGACCGCACGAGCGCCCCGTTCCCCAAGGGCGTCACAACGACAGGATCGAAGCGTTGCGCGAGCATGCCGAGCGTACGCAGATCGCAGTGATCGTAATGGTTGTGACTCACCAAGACCGTCGAGATAGGCGGCAAGTCATTGAACGGGACGGCCGGCTGTCGAACGCGCTGCGGACCCAGCACGTTCAGCGGACCTGCACGCTCGGAATACATGGGATCCGTCAGGATGTTCCCGGCCGCGGTTTGAATCAGAAATGTCGAGTGGCCAATGAATGTGATGACGGCGGCGGCGCCGTCCAACCCTGGCGGCCGTTGCGGCGGCTCGTGGACACGCGCCGGCCACGGTGTTCGCGGCTGAAGAAGCATCCGCGCAACGGCAGAGAAGGGCTGCCCCACAGCGCCCGTGGGATTGACGAATCGCCTTCCGTCAAAATGATCATTCTGCACCGCTATTCTCACTGAGCTCTTGGTTCGTCATTCTCCAAACGGGTGACTGAGAGGTTAGCCACCCTGATAACGCGCGGTTCGGTCGGGTAATTGCGCTCTCGCCAGGCATCAATCCCGCCCAGCAATGGCCTCACGCGCGAGATGCCTCTTCGCCGCAGCAACAACGCCACCCGGGCGCTGCTCACTTCGTTCGGTCAGGAACAATAAAGAATTATATCGCGGTCACGGGGAATCTCGTGATGGCGAAGCTCCACCTCATCCATGGTCATGTGAAGCGCGCCGCGGATCAACAACGGGTTCCGTTCCACCTCGGCCAGAGACCGTAGATCCAGGATAACGGGATTCTCCCCCGCTTCCAGCTTCTGATGCACCTCATCGACCGTAATCCGCGCCATCCTCAATTCGTTCAACAGCCGGCGCCGCTGGAAATACTTGTAGCCGATGTAAAGGGCAACCAACCCCACGACCACTCCCAGTGCGCCGCTACCCAGACTGGCAAGCGCGGCGATGATTTGTTCCAACTGATTGCTGAACAGAAGACCGAGCAAAACGAAACACCCCGCATACAGCAACGAACCCAATCCATCGAAGAAGAAGAAGCGTAAGGCCCCTACGCCAGAGCTTCCCGCCAGCGGAGGTGCCAAGGTGCTCAAGCCCGGGATGAATTTCGCCACGATAACGCCCCGCATCCCATATCGCGCGAAGACATCCTGCGTCCGGCGAACGCACGAGTCGGGCTCTAATGAAATGCGGCAGAGAAAGCTTAACACGCGATGGCCGCCATAGCGTCCCAAATAAAACCAGATCACATCGGCCAGCACCGAGCCGAGGGTTGCGGCGCTTATCGCCACAAACCAATTGATTTTGCCAGTAGCGGCCAGAGCACCCGCCGCCAGCAACCAGGGCGCGGCCGGCAACGGAACTCCCAACTGTTCGAGGAATACGGCCGCGAATAGAAGTGCCGCGCCATGTCGAACCACAAACTCAAGCGTTTCATTCATAGAGGCTCACATCGTGGCCAACACAGCCTTTCGTCGGCTCGCATTAAGAATTCAAGAGTTTCTTTCCGGATTCGATTCCGACTCAGCCATAAGTCGAAATGAATGTGCGTGTCAACGCTTCGCTTGCCTCGGTCCGCGCTACGTCGATAGCGATCAAACTCTGTTCACTCATCATCTTGCCAGGAAGCGCCGCAGAGGATCAAAGCCGCAGTGACGACAATCATTATGGTGAGCGTGATATCCACGGTCTTCTTTTTAACTACGCCGCTCGGTCGAAATCTGAAAATATGGGAAAATCGATTTTGCGGTCAGCGAGCAATAATATTTGGCCTGGACCGTACCCACACGTTCTTTCGCGCTCGAAGCCGCGGTGCGCAGAATGAAATGTCCCCACGCAGCAGCGCCGCTGTGTGAACCCGCGTGCCGGGATTTTCTCCAGAGGTTCATTCCTGGCAAAGTGCATTCATCTCAGAACGCGAAACAGTCGCAGCCCGCTCCAAAGAATCCGGCGTAACGGTTGCGGGCAGCCTCAATGCCGGCGAGGAGTTGATGGCCAGCACGGGTGCAGCCGTGGCGGTGACAGTTGGTGGTGTGCGCGTGTTCCACAGGAACGCCGGCTCGCGCCGCTTTGACCACGTCCAATGGCGCGCCGTAGCCGCCGAACACTCTTACCGGCGACCACTCCGGCAGCACCGGAATCGGGGGCGGCGCATGCGACCTGAATTCCTCGGTCGCATGAACAATCTTCCCGCCCACGACGGTGAGAACCGATTCTATGCTCTTGATGTTTTCCTCCGGCACGGAGAAGTAATCGTCCGTGAGCGCGACGAAATCGGCCAATTGACCGGAAGCAAGCGCGCCCTTTTTTTCGGTCTCACCTGAAAACCAACTACTGCCTTGCGTGTAGAGTCGCAATGCTTCCTCGCGACCAAGGCGATTCTTATCAGGATACATCGAAACGCCTCCGACAGTTTTGCCCGTGACCAACCAATAAAGCGAGACCCACGGATTATAGCTTGCCACGCGCGTTGCATCCGTGCCCGCCCCGACCGGAATGTCGAGTTCCAGCATTCGGCGCACCGGCGGAGTTCGTTCCACCGCTTTCTTCCCGTAGCGATCCATGAAGTATTCGCCCTGGTAAGCCATGCGATGCTGAATCGCGATGCCGCCGCCGAGCGCCTTCACTCGTTCCAGGTTGCGATCAGAAATCGTTTCGCAGTGATCGAAGAACCAATTCAATCCCTTGAATGGCACGTCGCGGTTTACTTCCTCGAACACATTCAGGAAGCGCGTGATGCTTTCATCATAGGTGGCGTGCAGACGGAACGGCCATCGGTTGGCCGCCAGCAGCGCGACAGCTTCCTTGAGTTCACCTTCGAGTGAGGCCGGAAGATCCGGGCGCGGTTCGAGAAAGTCCTCAAAGTCCGCCGCCGAGAACACCAGCATTTCGCCCGCGCCATTGCAGCGGAGATAGTCGTCGCCCTTTCCGGGACCGGTCATCTTGAGCCAGCGCACGAAGTCTTCCTTCTCTTGTTTTGGCTTTTGCGTGAAGAGGTTGTAGGCGATGCGGAGCGTCATCTCGCCGCGCTTGTGCAGTTCTTCGATGACGGCGTAGTCCTCCGGGTAATTCTGAAACCCGCCTCCGGCGTCAATGATGCTCGTAAGACCGAGGCGATTCAGTTCGCGCATGAAGTGGCGTGTGGAATTCATCTGGTGTTCCGGCGGCAGCTTCGGGCCTTTGGCAAGCGTGGCGTAGAGGATCGTGGCGTTGGGCCGTGCGATGAGCAGGCCGGTCGGGTTGCCTTTGTTGTCCCTCTGGATTTCGCCCCCGGGCGGATTCGGTGTGTCTTTCGTGTAACCACAGGCCCGTAGCGCGGCCTTGTTAAGCAAAGCGCGGCAATACAAGTGCAGGATAAACACGGGAGTGTCAGGCGCAGCGGCGTTGATTTCGTCCAGCGTCGGCATCCGGCGCTCCGCAAATTGAAACTCGCTCCAGCCACCAACCACACGCACCCATTGACCTGTTGGTGTGCGTTCGGCTTGCTGTTTGAGCATTCGCAGTCCATCGGCCAGTGAGGGCACGCCGTCCCAGCGCAATTCCATGTTGTAATTCAATCCGCCGCGAATGACGTGCAGGTGTGAGTCGTTTAGTCCGGGGATTACCCGACGGCTCTTGAGGTCGATCACCTTGGTGTTCGGTCCGCGCTCGTAACTCTCCGCGTCGTCCACGCCGACAATGCGCCCATCTTTGACGGCGAGGGTTGTTGCCTGGGGATGTCTCGGGTCGAGTGTTGTGATTCGTGCGTTGTGAAGAATCAGGTCCGCGTGATTTTTGTTTGTTGGTGTCATAATGCATCCTCCAAGAGTTCCGGCCAGCGCCGCAGCGCCGGCCTTGATGAATTTGCGTCGTGATGAACTGCGGTTCATTTCTTCAAAGTGTTATCGCGGTGAGGGTGCAGCCAGCCGTGCAACAAGCGCGTTACCAGCGGCATCACCACCCAGGTCAGGAGAGACACAACGCACAGGTTGAAGACGGCGTTGCGCAGGACAAAGGGCCAGGACTGAATCGTCGGGCCCAGCGCCAGAGTCAAAACCATCGCGACCGGAAATACTCCCAGAAATGTGGCGGCGGCCATTTTCCAGCGCGGCGGCGGATTGTTTGGCGAGCGAAACCACGCTTCGAGTCCGTGCAACTGGCGATACACCGGCTCACCTTCCGTCAGTGCTCTGGCCCGCTCATCCCACGTTTTGAACATGGGCGATTCATAGAAAGCGTCGCGCTCCGCCTCACTGGCGAACGTGCGCAGGATGCCGTATTCGCGTGCGTCCGAACCGGGCAGCGGTGTGAGCATGCTTGCGCCCTGCACCCCGCCGTGGGCGAACGACGTTTGCAGGAACTCGCGCAACGCCTGCTGAAACTCAACCTCGCAGCCGGGCCGCACGCGGCGAGTGATGGCGATGTGAATGGGCATATTCAAAATCGGAAAGTGGCGACGGCGGATACATAGTTTCCGTTGCTCTGGCCCGGCAAGGACTCCTTCACGAAATCGCCAAAGACATAAGCAACGTAATTGAGGGTCAGGTTCAGGTGGCGACCGGCCTGCCACCCGAGCGACGCGGTAGGAAATGTGCCCACGTAACGGTCGCGGCTCGCGCCGGGTGGCACTTGCAGATTGAGGGCGACGCCATACACGCCATCGTCGAGACTTTCGCGCCAGACGAAATCACAACTCGCCGTAAGCTTCACGGACTTCGCGAGCGCGAATTCAATGCCCGGTTGCAGGTCCATCAAGTTCTGCGGGCCGATGAGCGAGGCTTCGTTGAAGTAACCGCCACGCGGAAAGAGTGGATTGAACGTGCCGAGGTTTGAACCGCCGTGATCGCCGCTGGCAATGTCAGCACGCAGAAACACTCGTGGTCTTGCAGGAGCATCCGCAAGCGTCCAACCCGTGTCCGAAGCCGCGGTCCAAGCAAGGATGTCTTCGTTGCCGAACGAACCAAACTGACCGACGAACTCGAAGTTCCAATCCAGCGCGCCGCGTTTGCCAAGCAGGCGAGCACCGACCGAGTGGCGAACTTCGTCGCCCGTGCCACGCGCGAACGTTGCGTTCTCCCGCGACAGGCCGAGATAGTAAAAATCCGCATGGAGGCCGGGCATGAAAGGCAGCGTACCGGTGAGGTAGCCGCCCCAGAACGTGGTTTCGTCAATCCGCCCGTCGTCAAAGAGTCCCCTGTCAATCTCCACCGGCTGACCAATCCACGCATCCGCGTGCCACTCTGCGAAGCGCGTCAGCACCCGGGCTGCATCGAACGCGAGGCGGTTGTTCGGCGACTCGCGCACGCTGATGAGACGCTGCGAGCCGTAGGCCATTTCCTGCCGGCCCGCTCGCAACGTTGCTTCATTCCCGTCGCGCCACGAAGTTGTTGCGTCGAGAAACGCCTGATGCAAATCGAGGTCGTCGCGGTCGGTGGGACGCGGCCCGCCAGTGCGAAAATCCTCGAGCGAACTTTGAAGCTGGCCGAACGCGCGGAAGTGCGGGTCGAAATGGACATCCGCGTGGACGAGATAGCGCTGGAGCAGAAATCCATCGTTGTCCGCCGGCTGCTGATTGAAGACCGCCTCGTCGTAGCGTTCGTATTTGAGCCGCGCCTCGCCGCCGAACGAGACATAAACGTTCGTGCCGTCCAGTGGGATGAACTTTACCGCGTCGAGCCAGTCCGCGCGACGGGACGAGTCGTGCAGGAACGACCAGTCCTCGTTGTAACGCAATGTCTGGAACATGGGCCGCTCAGCGCCGGACATAGTTGTGTAAGTCATCATCAGCAGGCTGAGGCAAAGTGCGCGCATAGAACCAACGCGCGGGCGCATCGCGCTGCCCACGCCCTGGAGTTATGGCTCGCTCAGTGAGCGCTCGGGATCAGGTGGACTTCCACGGCTTCGGTTTTCTAAGCTCTTGCCAGGTCCGGCTTGCCTGAGCGCGTGCCGGCAGGTGCGCTATTCCCTCCCGCCTTGGCGGTGGCGACTTCCTGTGCTTTCTGGAAACTCTCCATCACCGCCCGATAATTCGGTGACGTCATGATGAGCAACTCCGCGAATTCCGCCGCTTCCGGCCGGTTCCAGGTCCTGAGCAATTCGCAGACAACCGCGTTGGCGCTCGTCGGGACCACGCCGGCCTGTATAAAACGGGCGATGGTTGTTCTCGACGCCAACTCGCTCGGGTCGCCCGAAGCATCGATCACGGCTTGGACCTTGAAGCCCGCTGCTTTGGCGTCCAGCGCCGGAAACATGACGCAGACGCTGGTCCATACGCCCGCCATGATCAACGTCTTCTTGCCGGTGTCACGCACCGTCTTCACGAACAGCGCGTTGTCCCAGGCGTTGACCTCTCCCTTGCGCGGCACGTAAATCGCATGGGGGGCTGCCTGATGGATCTCCGGCATGAGCGGACCGTTGGGACCATCAGGAACCGATGCGGTCGTGATGACAGGGACATCCACGAGGGCCGCAACCTTCGCCAGCGCCGTAGTATTGGCCCGCAACTCGGTAATACTGATGTCCTTCACGTTCTGGAACAGACCCGACTGGTGGTCGAGCAACAGGACGGCCACATCGGTGGGATCGATCAATCCCTTGCCGCCGGTGGGTTCGTGTTCGATTCCATCGTGAATCGCGTTTTTCCCATCGGGTACAAAGATAGGGTTGTTTCGAGTGCTCATAGTATTTGTCTTTCTACAGTTTATTGTTGTTTCACCGAAATCATGATCTCATCTCACCGCAGACCGCCCGCGATGACCAAAGTCTCGCCTGTGATCCATGCCGAGTCCGACGACGCCAGGAAAACGGCCGCAGCCGCGATGTCCTGAGGTTGACCGATACGGCCCAGCGGGGTTTGTGCTTCCACCTGCTTTTGCATTTCGCTTCCAGCAATCCCCGCGGTGTGGACGCCCTCGGTTTCGACCATCCCCGGTTTGATCGCATTGACGCGGATTTTTCGCGGCCCGAGTTCCGTCGCCAGCGAGCGGGTCAGCGCATCGACGGCGCCTTTGGTGGCGCTGTAAACCGCGGCATTGGGTGCGGCCATGGTGCTCACCACCGAACTGATGTTGACGACGCTTCCGCCGGCGGGACCGAACAGCTTCACTGCCGCCTGTGTCGCGAGGAGCAGACCGAGAACATTGAGATTGAATTGTTTGTGGAAGTGCTCTTCCGTGACGCTCTCAAGCGGCGCAAATTCATAGACGCCCGCGTTGTTGATCAGGATGTCGATGGTGTCGAACGCTTTCTTTGTCTCAGCGAACAGGCGCTCGATATCCGCCTTCCTGGACATATCTCCTTGCACCGCGAGGGCCTTTCCGCCGTTCGCAGTAATCTCGCGGACAACGGTGTCCGCGCCCGTTTTGCTCGATGCATAATTGACGACAACCGCTGCGCCTTCAGCGGCGAGTTGTTTGGCGATGCCCGCCCCGATCCCTTTTGACGCGCCGGTGACAACGGCGACTTTGCCGGAGAGTTTTTTAGTGTTCATAGAAACTTTTCATTTTTGTTTTGTTTTCGACTTCGCTGAACCGAATGTCAGATGACACAGCCGTTCTAACTCCGTTCTCGAAGTTCGCCCAATACTGTTTTGCTTGGGTGACTATGCCTTTCACGCATGGCACTTTCTCGCTTCCAGCATCAGGACCTGATGAACTTCATCATTCATACCAACCATTACGCCTGGCGGGGAAGAGATGAAAATGCCGCCGCGCAGAACGATGTAACCGTGGTCAGCGCGATAACGTCATTGACCGAAATGATTTTCACCGCGTCGAAGGCGTCAGGCAGGTTTTGTGGCTTCAAACAGCGGATCCTTCGTCTGACGCTTAGCGTGTCGCTGGCTTCGACGGTGGCCGCGGTCGGGAATGGAAACAGCAATTTGCTGCGCCTGACGATTTTAAAAGCGGGCAGAGTGCCGTCCTGCAATGGCCGAGCACACCGGGTGAGCAGTTTCAAATCGAACATCGAACCAACCTCATCGCCGCAGCGCCGTGGCAATTGTTGGCGACGAACCTGCCTGCCAGTTCCAACGTGTTCACGGCCTTCGGTCGCCGAGGCCAATCCTGTACGGACACCCTTCCTGATAATCCACAGCGACGCCCCCGGGAGGGATGTATCGGTGACGAACAAGTTTGGTGTCACGAAGGGACTGAACGAAGTTTGCATCCCTGGCTCCATGGGGCGCGGCGACCGCGGGAATTACCGCGCGCCGCCAACGATCGAGGCCATCGAACCAGTTGCTCAGAGCAAATCGTGCGGTGTCAAAATCCCCAGTAATTCTTCCGTTTCAGGTCCCGTCACCAAGACCGGCTGTCCATCCCAATTTACCAAGACTGTCTTCACCGCGTTGGTCGCTCGGCACGTTCGGGCCGGAATCAGTTTAAGCTTGATTACGTCTTCCTTCATCGCCTTCTCCAGCGATTGGACAAGTAGATCCTTCAGCGGCACGCCATTGGACCGGAGCCTCAGATACTGCGCCACTGCGTTGTCGGAAACCAATCGCCAAACCGGTTCGGCATCGGTGCCCGCGTTGACTGGCAGCCAGGAGAAGGAGTTTACCAACATCGTTTGCCGGATGAACTCAGCGGCTGCCACATGGCAGCGCAAATGGGGTTTCTGACCATGAAATCACTGACCTTATCGTAGCCATTCATAAGCGCGTTCTCCAAAACCAGGGATACTTCGATTGCATGACCGGTTGCATAGCGAGCAGCGGCGCCCTCGTGCATCGCGTCATTGCGGGCCTGCCTGACCAAATCGTAAAGCTTCGCAAAGGGTGTATGCAGTTCCCGCCAAGCATCAGGGATTTCCGAAAAGAGCGGCGAGTCGCTGGCCACCGAAAAAATCGATGGGGCCTTTTTGCCAAGCCCAACGAGAGCCTCACTTAAGATTGTTCCAAGCCGCTCAAGAACGAAGACAATCTCTTCAAAGTCCTCAGCGTCTTTCTGTGCCTTAACGCGGGCATCGCGTAATTGGTCACGGAAGTTGAGTCGGACTTCCTTCGTTAGCTTGGATTTGAACAGCATACGAGTGGACTCGTTTTAATACACAATTACTAGCGCGGCGGCTTCCTGCGCCTCTTTCACAACGTCTTCAAACTTGCGCCCGCGTGGGTTTGGCTCTTTGAGTTTGGCGGCGACGTCCGGGAGCGATTCAAGGAAGCTGAGCAAAAAGCTGCTTTTCACCGCATAATTCACGTTCTCCGCGAGTTGTCCGCTGGTGGCGAGGGCGGCCTTTTGACTCAACTTGGCAACCACCACACCTATCACGCTGCCATGTTCGTCAACCAGCCCGCCACCTGAATTGCCGGCTGGATGGGGGCGCTGATCTGGAAATGACGGGGATCATCCTGTGCGCCGGCGAGACTGGCAATCTCACCCTTGGCCAACTTAGGCGCAAACCCTTGCAGGCCGACGTTAGGGAAACCCACCGTGGCGGCCATGGTGCCGAGCCTTGCGCTCCGACTGGAAGCGATGGGCAGGGGGCGGAGAACTTCCCTTCAGCCTTCAGGATAGCAAGGTCGTTGACGGCATCCACCTTCACCAACTTGGCGGAAATCAGGCCGCCGGACGTAACCAGCCGATCCGGCAGCAGCGCACGACCACTGATAAATCCAGTCCTCGGAAACGCATTGAGGGGACGAGATTGCTCGGACTCAGGTGAGAACAGGTGCAAGCGGTAGTTCCCGTCCGGTTCGCGCTTGCCGATCAGGATGGAGCCGTCGAGAAGAGTCTGTGGATCGTCTGCGTGCTCCACGACGAGCCGTTCCTCACCGCCGAGCCTGGAGATTCGATAAATGCCGTTCGGCCATCCAGCAACATGGCTGTAGTAGATTTCCGATCCATTGGAAGACCAGCAGACTTCGCCAATCAGACCTCGACTGCGGTTGGTTGTGAGGATCCGCCAGTCGCCTGAGTCCACGAGCATGACCGCCAACTGATTCAACCCGTTGACCATGACGGACAAGGCCAGCTCCTTGCCATCGGGTGACAGACGCGGCGTGAAGGCGACCGCTGGACCTTCGAGCCGTTCACCGCGCCAGTTGAGAGCCATCGCCTCTGGCCGTGCCGTCACCGGGGGACGCTGCACGCGGCCAAACAGAAAGGCGAGAATGACCACCGCCGCAAAAGCTCCACTGGCAAGCGCAGTCCGAAACCCTCGCCGCCGCCGCGGTTCCCGTAATGCGATGCCGGTGGAACCCGTGGCGAAGCCTGAAATGTTCTCCAGGGCAAAAGCTAAATCGTTTGCCGATTGAAAACGATTGTGCGCCTCCTTTTCCAGGCAACGGCCCACCAATCGTTCCAGTGCGAGCGGAATGTTTGTGTCGATTGTTGTCAGCTCCGGCGGCGCCTCGCTCAACACCGCGTTCATACTCGCTACCGGCGTGTCGCGGCGAAATGCGCGCGTGCCGCTGAGCATTTCGTAGAGCACACAGCCGAATGCAAAGATATCCGAACGATGATCGGCCGGCTCGCCGCGCACTTGCTCCGGTGACATGTAGGCCGGCGTGCCCATCAACATGCCCGGTTCGGTGGTGTTGATGATGGCGTCGGCGTCGATGCGGATGGTGGCGGCATCCTCTTTGGTAGGGACGCGCTCCTGCGCACTGGTGTCCAGCTATAACTCTCAGAACTGGAAGACCCTCTGGATAACAGTGCGATTGACGCAAGAAGAGTCGTCCTGAGCATTGGTGGTAAAGATCTCTGTGGCAGGAGCTTGCTC